>OLIR01000024.1_pt1 | contig 156110 bp, 161 predicted proteins | sample 1609741 | NCBI WGS metagenome assembly OLIR01 (sample SAMEA4350169, study PRJEB24818) | metagenome | biome: human; feature: gut; material: faeces | place: Denmark | collected 2013-09
ATAAGAGTAAGACCCCTTGAAGACTACAAGGTTGATAGGCTTGGAGTGTAATCGTGGCAACACGTTCAGCTGACAAGTACTAATAGGTCGAGGGCTTATCCTTAGAGGTTTTGAGAACGGAAAGATGATTTGTTAAGAGGTTAGATATAAGATCTTTGTATGAAGTTCTGAAGGTACATGTTACCTTTTATCATTGTGTAAACAATGGTGGATGGCCCGGTGGCTCAGCTGGTTAGAGCGCCGCCCTGTCACGGCGGAGGTCGTGGGTTCGAACCCCATCCGGGTCGCTTGTAGCGAAAGCTACAAAATTAAATATATGGGATCTTAGCTCAGCTGGGAGAGCATCTGCCTTACAAGCAGAGGGTCATAGGTTCGAGCCCTATAGGTCCCACTTAAACTGATTGATGACAGCATCGTATATGCCGATGTGGCTCAATTGGCAGAGCAGCTGATTTGTAATCAGCAGGTTATCGGTTCGAGTCCGATCATCGGCTTATCAGTTTAAAAATTTGGGCGGATTCCCGAGTGGCCAAAGGGGACAGACTGTAAATCTGCTGCTTTATGCTTCGGTGGTTCGAATCCACCTCCGCCCACTTTTCCTATTTAGGAATAATTTAATATCGCGGGGTGGAGCAGTCTGGAAGCTCGTCGGGCTCATAACCCGAAGGTCATAGGTTCAAATCCTGTCCCCGCTACTAATTACATAAGATACATGCCCAGATAGCTCAGTTGGTAGAGCAGAGGACTGAAAATCCTCGTGTCGCTGGTTCGATTCCGGCTCTGGGCATCTTTTTTATTTGGCGGAAACCACGTAGAATCAAGGGTTTCCGCCGTTTTTTAATGGTTGAAAAATGGCTAGGTGCGCAAAAGGTGCGCAAAAATTATGAGAAGAGTTTTATTTGATCCAGCTTCCGGTTATCATTTTCGATAACTTTTTGTGTAACATGAATATAGATCTTGCTTGTGATTGTAGATTTACTGTGCCCTAATCGGCGGGCAATCTCATCTGGAGTCATTCCATTTGCAGCAAGAAGAGATGCATGTGTGTGTCGAAGCATATGAGGTGTCACACGCCGGGCTAGAAGCTTCTCAGATGTAATACGAAGGTATTTTTCATAGCCCGCTATTTGTACATGATCCCCTTTGCTGTTTGGAATCAAAATGTTTGACCTAAAATTGCTTGCAAGCATCAATTCTTTTCTCCATAGCATACATTTTTTTAGTTCTACTAAGAGTGTCGGTTGGATGTGTATTACACGTTTCGAATTATCAGTTTTTGGAGTAGTTACAATGTCGTGCTTTGAATCGTACGTTTTGGAGATTCGAATTGTTAACTGATCCAAGTCAATGTCGGATATTTCCAGTGCTGATAATTCGCCGAAGCGCAGGCCGGACAGTAACAGTATTGATGTTGTGTAGTAACAGCGCCAATTCTCGTCATTCTGGATATAGTTAAGAAGTTTTTTTGCTTCTTCAGGTTCCAAGTATTTTGTGATGATTTCGCTGTCATCCGACGTATCGTTAAATTGTTTGAGCTTCGTAATCAACCTCATGTTATCATGATAGTCATTCTCATATCCCCAGTTCAACATTGCTTTGAATCGTGTTATGTATGAGTTCAATGTCGTAAGTTCTTTTCCGGAATCAAGTAATTTGGACTTTACATATTGCGCCGTTAAGTTGTTGACAATTGCATCTGGATTCAGTATATCTATGACAGATGAAGTGACACTCTCATTCCGATCTACTGTGCTGTCTTTGTAAATGATTCTTTGAGCTTTCAGATACTCTTTTTGAAGTTTTGTAAGAGTTACCGTATTATCGGTGCATTGGAGTTTTTCAATCGCAGCTTCGATTTTTGCATTTAACTCTCTTTGTGCTTTGTTCTTGTTCTGCGGTGTGTCCTTTGACTTTGACACCGACATAATCTTATCTTTCCCTGTCAATGGATCTTTGTAACGTTCACGGTACAATACAGTACCATTTTTTTTAGTATAACACCACATAAAAAATCCCTCCTTTATTGATTTGTAAAGAAGGGGATGGTATAATATGTTTGTATGTTTTATGTATGCCATCCCCTTAGATGGTGTATCTGAGTCCCTCGTGCGCCAACACGGGGGATTCTTTTTGTTATGAAGTTATGATGCAAGGTACAATCTGTACCCAAGTTGTAAAAGTTGCACCGGTGCAACAGCTGCAGGTGATTTGGGGTTGAAAAAATCAACCAATTAGCATATAATACACTTAACAAGACAGCCGAGCGATAGATACGACCTATCCGTCCGGCAAACTATTCAAAGAAAAACACCTTGTGCTTGACCGGCTGAGGTGTTTTTCTTACTTTCTATGATTCAGAATCGTTACAATAAGTATTGCAATGGTAAGTAACACCATGAATTCCTCATATGTACTCATAAGGCACCACTCCCTTCCAAGACTCGAACGGATATGGTGTAACACCTCTCGGCTGCCCGGTTAAGTGTATTATATTGTTTATTTATTGCAAGTTTCAATACAGGGTACACTGTATTGGTAATTAGTTGGATCTAGTTATTGCTGGGTTTATAATGAATATAGTATTTCATCTCATTTTTATCAGTATAGCTTTCACCATTTTCTATGATTGTGGGTATATATTTTTTGGATAAATAATCTAAATCTGTTAACTCGGTAAAAGAATATTTATAATCTGTATTTTTAATCCGGTATTCCTTAAAGTGTGAATCATAAATATATCCACCTGCTCGTTTAGCATATACCTTAAATCTAACGCAACCTAATGGCGAATGATATAAAAGCTCAAATTCATTTGCAAGGATATATAGATAAAATCTGTCTATATCTGCGCCGCATGATACAAATAAATTAATAATGTAATCGCAAACACTTTTTTCTTTTTCATTTAGGGCATCACGAGTACCGTAGTATTCACATACAGAAACCCTGGAAACGATTTCAAGGTAATTATGTAGGTCGGAAATATCTTTGAAATAAGATTTCCAATGTGCCTCATTTTTGTTTTCTTGATGTGCGAATAGTGGACTATCGCGTAGCAGTTTTCGATCTTCATTACAAACAATAATAGAAATCCATTTAACATTTTCAGATATTTTAATTCTGAGAATGTTATTAATTCCATAAAATAAAGATGTGTAATTTTCAGATCGGTGTTCTATTTTAAATTCATCATGATCCCATCCTAATTTAGTTAGTTCATCAATAAAATAGAAACAAGCATTTTCTTCTTTCATAGAATCTGGCTCTTTACTTTCAAACGTTGATTTTAGAGTAGACTCTTGCGGGATGGTCAAATATATATTTGATGAATCTTTATGCGGAACAATTAAGGTAGCGCATTTATTGCATAATCCATCTGCATTTACATGAAGAAACAGTCCTTTTTTTCCACACTTTTTACATACTGCCATATAGGTATCCCCCTTTGTATATTAAAATTTTTTAATTTCTCGTATTTTAGCTCGTATATTTTGTTAAATATCGTTTTACCATATATAGAACCGTATTTTATTTCAAAAAATAAAAAACAATCTAATCATGGAGCATATATTGAATGAAAATATTAGTTTGGCAGATAAGAACAGCAAAACGGATCACATTAGTAGAACTGGCAAAGCGGTCTGGCATCGGAAAGTCTACGATCAACAATATTGAAAACGAAAAAGTATCTCCGACATTGATGCAACTGGAATCGCTGGCGGCAGCTCTTGAGGTCCATATAACTGATCTGTTTGAATCTGACTGGAAATAATTTCCATAATTATGGAAATATCGCTAATTATTTCATGCATCACCCCGAAATATGCTACTATACCAGAGAGGAGGTGGGGACTCTATGAACTACAAAAGAGCAATCCTCGATATATTGGGGAAGATACACGACGATAAAATCCTGAAGCGGATTTATAACTTTGTTCGGTATCTGTACATCGGAGCTGGCAAATAGCCAGCTCTTTTTAATCCTCTTTATTCTGGTTTTCATAAAATGAAGATATGTTTTTCAAGATTCTTTCCAAAGCATGAATATCTTCATCGCTCATATCTATCATCATCTTAAATAAGTTTTTACGACTTTCATCTTGACCAAACATGATCTGATCAATACGTGCCTGAAAATCATCATCGGTAGCGACGAACATTTCACCTTCTCCAGTAGTCAGCCACATGTAATCAACATTGAATTCACGACAAATTGCTTTTGTCATTTGTTCAGTTAAATTTCTGTTTCCTTTTTCTATATTGGAGATAGCTACTTTTGTAACACCTAATCGATCACCGAATTTCTCGAGAGTAAGTCCAAGAGAAGTACGTATTTGTTTTATTCTTTCTCCTTGTTCCATATCAAATACCTCCTTGTTTTCATTAGAATACCACCTTTAAGAATGAATTGCAATAGAAAAAGTAATCAGAGATAACAAAAAAGTGTTGACAAAGTAATCTGTGATACCTATAATGTAATCAAAGATAACAAGGAGGTGAACAGAGTGACAAGAGACGAGAAAAAGACAAACATTGAAAACATGGCAGAATCTGTGATGTCTGTAAAGAATCCCGCGGAGCAGTCAATGATGTTCATGGCGATGTCGGCATATGCGGAAGGCAAGGCAGCAGGTAAAGCGGAAGAGCGTCAGCGTTACAAAAAGGAAGCAGGGTAAAGGGAAGGAGGCGAGAATAGGAAGATGAGTGATTCAAAGCATATAGAAGATTTGAACATGATGGATTCAATTTTGTATAAGGAGATTCTTCCTGCAATATCAAAGCAGATATCAAGCGTAGCATTTGAATTCAGTCCACCCGTTAGGGAAGAAATCCTGAAGCACAAAGGGAATCTATATAAAAAGAATATATGTAATTACATAGATTCCCAAATAAAGTTTTTTTGCTCTGAGGCTGAAAGAACCACTGCAAAAGGGATAGCCAAGTCAGAGGGGCTTGCCGTAGAGCTTAATCAAATTTATCAGGATGATCAGAATCCCAAACCAAGTGTAAAGGCGTCGACTCCGGATCATCAAGCTGAATATCCAATAGTTCCAGTTTGGACATCAAATCAAGAACTGTCAAAACTGATAGCTTCATCGAAAAATTGATGGCTTCATTCATAACATTATGGCATAACTCAACCTCATTATTGGAGTACTGACATATTTTTTGAAATTGGTTATGTAACAGTTCCGCATTGTTTTGGCAGACACTATCAAGGTATTTAATCAATTCAGTTGTACCAATAACCATAGAAAAATCCCCCTTTCATATTTACTCGGCTCTGGCGGGAGCCTGTAAGGAAAGTATAGAGGTGGATGTGTAAATGGTCAATAGGGAAACACGTAGGAAGCAGGACAAAGGGAAGGAGGCGTGAGTATGGCGATGAAAGAAACAGAAGCACAAATGAATCTGCAGAAAGTTGATATAGAAATCGATGCAACGATTATATCGGTATGTCAGCAGATACGGAATCTTGATGCAAAAAAAGATGAGAGATATGCAGATGTAGTGGATGCAGTTGCACAGCTGATCAATGCAAAAGCAGCTATGTTGAGAGCATTATAAAAAGCCTATACCGCAATATGCGATATAGGCAAGTGTAATTAGTACATGCCTTTCCGCTTTTCTGCACGAATTTCTGAGAAGCGTTGTTTGATCTCATCGCGAACAGAGTTGTACTTATCGGCAAGCTGTGCCGGCGTTAAACCAGATAAGTCCTGATTCTGGAGATAGAGCATAGCTAATGCTTCCTGCTGATTAGACGGAAATGTGTATAAAGAATCAGAAGTTGGCATATAGAATTTCCCCCTTTCATATTTACTCGGTTCTGGCAGGAACCTGTAGGGAAAGTATAGAAGCTGTGGGAGAAATAGTCAAGCAGACGGGAGGCAACAGAAGAAGCGTCTATTAAAAAAATTTTTCGGAGACAAACTATAAACAGGAGGATATGAGGGAAATGACAAAGAGTGAATTTGAAGAGATGATCGGCGGATCTGTCATGGATGAAGAGTATCAGCTGATCGAAGAGGTCTATATGTGGCATCCGGCAATTCGGAATACATCCGGGAAGGAAGAGGTTGCGGAACTGTATAAGAGCTTCGGGATAGTGATCTTCTATGATATGTATCCAAGAGCAAAAAAGGCAAAGGATATTGAAGATAATATTCGACTTATCGATAAGACACGGGCGGTGCTGGTTGACCAGCTGAAGCAGTTGAAGATGGAAAACGAAGATAGTTGAACTGGTGACAAGATGTCACCGGTTGGGTTGAGTCGGTGACATCTTGTCACCAACTGACGGTTAAAGAAAAAGAAAGGAAGTGAGGAGCATGGAGATAACATCGATCAAGTACATCAGCGCTTCGCCTTACGTGACCAAAGCGCAGATCATGAAGTCACTTGATATATCTGCACGGACGGTATCGAACCGGCTTGCGGAAATTGACGAGTATGTGCAACGTGGAAGATACGGGAACTACACAATCCTGGACGGCTGCGGCGTGACGTATGTCAACTATCTTGCCTTTGTTGATTTCCTTCGTTATCGGAAGGAATTGAAGGCAGGACGCAAGGTGCCGCCGTTCAATCCGACATCGGTCGCGAGACAGATCGGATGGGGCAATCTGCAAGCGGAATATCAGTAGAAGGGATGAGAGGATGAGTAACAAAATGATCATAACAACATATAAGCTGGCAACGATCGCGATGGTCGAGGGTGCAGTGCTACTTTGGATGGGGCTGATATATGGCTTCTGGATCATGGTAGCCGGTACAATCTGGCAACAGCTGATTGAATTAGCAAATGAAATGGAGGAAGAAGATGAGATTGAAAGACGAGAAACTGAAGCGCCCGGCAAAGCCGACGCGAAAACAAAAGGAAATCATGGCAAAAAACGGCTTGCGGTGGGAAAACTGGAACGTGGAAGTAGACTGCGCAGATCATCTGATCGTGAAGAGCAAGACGTCAGACCGAAGAAGGGTGGCGTACAAGTGACGAAGATGGATGAGATCATGCATAAGGCATATATGAGTGCAAAGAGCTTCGCTGGATTGGAACCGCCGGCAGGATGCCTGTACATAGGCAGCAGGATCGCGAATGGCGACCGGTATCGGTACTGGGTAGCAGAGGATGGCACCTATTATCAGGAATCGACCGGAGAAGCTGCACTGAAAAGAAAAAGAGCCGGCTGAAAACCGGCTCAGGTGTAATACCTCGAATCTGAACAATTTGAGTGTATCACACCAAGCTTATATCGTCAAGAAAAGCGGGATAAAAGCTCGCTTTGAGACAGTATTAGCATATTAAAGTTAGGGACAAGGATACACTTTCGATGGCATACAGAAAACATACATTTACATTTACGAATTCCATAGAGCATGCATATAAGTTCGCAGGGCATACAGGAGCAAAAGGCGAGCACCGGGCGAAAAGGAAGAAACCGACACCGGAACAGGTGAAGCGGCAGAATCAGATCAATAAAGAGAACAAATATAGACATTTGCTGAAAGCGAACTTCCTACCCGGCGATTGCTGGATCACATTGAAGTATCAGGCAGGTACGAGAAAAAGCATGGATGCTGTCAAGCAGGATTTGGCACTGTTTGATAAGCGCATGCGGAGAGATTATGTTGCACACGGCGAGAAGTGGAAGTGGATCAGGCGCGTAGAAATTGGCAAGCGCGGTGGTATCCATATCCACCTGATCTGCAACCGAATATGGAACACAGAGCTGCTGATAGCGAAAAACTGGCCGGGATTGTCGCATCATAGCGAACCGGTCCGCGATGAGGAAGGATTCGGACAGCTTGCATCGTACCTGTGCAAGCCGCTTCCGGAAGAGCTTGAACAGGAAAGCATATTTGACCCAGAAGAGATCAAGCGCGCATCCAGTCTTTCTTCGAGTAGAAACTTAGTACGTCCGGAACCGGAGAAGAAAGCATATGTCCGGCGGACAATGAAGAAGATCATCACGGATGGACCGGAAGCCCGTCCGGGGTATTACATAGATAAAAAATCAATTCGAATTGGCATAAATCGGGCAACAGGGTACAGCTATGTCTATTACACGGAAGTAAAGATACAGCAGACCAAGAGAGTGATACGAGCGCCGGGCGACGATTTGGCAAAGTTGCACCGGTGCAACGAAAGGAAGAGACGAAAATGCAGGAAGTGAGGATATATATTGAGACATCGACGATTGCACCGCGTGCCACAAAGGCAGATGGTATGTACGTGATGGAAGCATACGAAGATGGACGGCAGATGATGTACAATGGCGAGCCTGCGATCGTGTACGATGTGATGCATTTTGAACATTGCAACACAAACATTATCGCGCTGACTTTACTCATTGCGGCGCTGGAGCGCATGCAGAAGAAATGCATTGTGCATATTCATACACGTACAGAGCATGTCTTTTGGACGCTGAAAAATGACTGGTTAGGTGGCTGGAAGAAAAACGGCTGGAAGTCGGCACGAGGTGTTGCGATTAAGAATGCGGAGATGTGGGAAAAAGTCGAGTATTTACTAAATAAAAACGAGCATTGGGATGTATCCGAGGACACGCGGGAGTGGAAGGCTTGGATGCAGGAGAAGATGAAGAATGGAGGCATGAAAGATGTGGGATAAATTTGGAGAGTTGGACAGTGCTGAAGAGATCAATCGCCTTGCGGCAGCAGAACTGCAGGAGGGCGACGTCGACGCACTCAAAGCACTTGCGGAAGAAAACGGACTGGATAAAGATGACGTGGAGGATTATATCGATGGGCTGATTGATACATTGACTACGCCGGAGCTGGCAGCGGTCGGGAAGCTGGATGTGGAAGCAAAGCATCTGGATGTTAAAGGAATACTTAAAGACTGGGTGGATGAGCTGAAAGCGGAGATCATGAGAGACAGGGAGTTTGCCATAGCGGTACGACGGAAAGGGAAGAGCCTTGCGGGGTATATTGCATTGACAGCGGAGACGGGATATACGAATCGCGCTGTGGTGCACAAAGAGATAGTGGCGAAGACTACAACAATTAAAAACATGATCGGATCGCATGAGTTTTCTATCGGGATCCCGACGCGGACGGAGCGGAAACAGTTGATGCATACATACTATGAGGGAGGTGTTGACTGATGATGGCATTCAAAGGATTCACACCTAATCTGAAGAGCGTAATGGGTGATGGAAAGAAAGAGACATGTCACTTTGTACCAGGAGAGACAAAGAAGGTTGAAAGAAGCAAGACTGCAAATTCCGGATTCCATTGCTGCGAATATCCGCCGGACTGCTTGCGATACTACAGTTGGGAAAAAAGTCGTTTCTTCCGCGTAGAGGCGGCAGGCGATATCGACGAGGATGAAGGAGAACGTATCGCGACAACAGAAATTACGCTTGTGGAAGAGCTGGATGCACGGAAATTTGCTTATTATATCATGCGATATATAGCCATGTATCCACGGAGAAAGAATTGGATCACGAATATGACAGGAGTATCCATACAGCCGGACAAAGCAAAGGTATCGGAAGCGGGGCATATAGCAATTGCCAGAGGCAGCAGTCCGCGTGTCAGAGGTACAGAGGGAAGCGTGGTCGGACTAATTGTCGAAAAGGACGAAGAAATCAAGAATATGAAAATGCTCGTCGTAACAAGTAAATATGCGGATAAATGGCTGTACATCGATAAGAACAGACAATTGCATGTGGAGGAAGATGTATGAAAGAAAAAGCGATAGAGAAAACACCGGCGCCGAAGACGAAGAAAAAAGGTTGGTGGACAATCCTGCAGGTTGTACAGGGAATTGTAGTATTGAATATTTTCAAGAATAAAGTATTGCAGAGGCGGCACTGCTTTAACCCGACGAATAGCGAGTATGCAACATGGCATGCGAATACCGGGGTATGGCATGCAGAGAAGGTGCCTGCTGCATACGAAGCGAGCTGGGATGGCAGTTATGGATATTCCGGAAAAAATGGTGACAGCAGTATGTCGAGCGATGATCATGATCGATTGAAGGAAATATTGGATGATGCACAAAAGCCATATACATATTATCGAACGAATTTGATTGACCGTATATATGATTTGGAGCAGGAAAGAGACAGGAAAGCGCGGCAGACAAAGGAAGAGCGAAGATTTGCAAGAGTTACAGCATTGATGGATCGTGTGCCAGATGTGCCTACAGATCTGCGAGACTGGATAGATAAGCAGTTCACCGGCGGGGAAAACTGGTGTATCAAGGACAGGGATACAAAGAAATGGGTATGCTCGGCATGTGGCGGTTCGTTTGAATTGAAGAATAAGCCGCGGAACAACGACAACATTACATGTCCGGAGTGTAATCGGGAGATTAAGTATTTGTCACGAAAACGGAAAGTTGAGATGGTTGAACATTTCTGCCTGATCCAGCCGATGGATACAGACACATCCGTATGCAGGCATTTTGTAACAGAAATCACTTTCGAACCGGGAGTATGTGAACACAAAAATATATGGATAGATGAAGAAATACGGGTAATCCTGAACAAGCAAATTGATACGCTTGAATTCAATCGAAAGAAAAAAGCAGAATGCGACATCTACTATAAGCAGTGGAGTTACTTTGATAACAAAGGAAATCCGCAGAACAAGCGGGAATATGTTGGAGCACTGTATGATGCCGGCATCTTGGAAGCCTTCAAGGATACAAGCTATGAGTCGTGGAGCCGGTTATTCACCCAGATGGCGGCAGCGGGACAGCAGTGCAACTGGAATGCAATGATGGCAGCAGTCAAAGACAAAGAATACATGCAAGTAGCAGAGATGTTGTTCCGTGGAAGATTCTACCGGATGCTGACAGAGACAAGCATGCAGATAAGTTATTGGGAATTAAAATATATCGGTTACCTGGATGTGACCGGCCGGACGATTGAAGAGGTGTTCGGAATCGCAGACAGACAGAAAATAAACCGGATCCGGGATTGTAATGGCGGCAGGCTGGTCCTTAAGTGGATGCATTACAGTGAAGAAAAAGGCGAGAAAATATCTGAGAAGCTGCTTACATGGGCGAAGCGTGAAAATATTACGCCGGGTACATTAAAAGAGCCGTTGACGTATATGTCGGCAGAGCAGGCAATGAACTACATCGAAAAGCAGAAAAAGGAGCAGTACAAAGGAAAGAGTACGCGTGTAATCGTAGATCAATATGCCGATTATATACGGATGTGTAACAAGCTGAAAAAGAAACTGGAAGATGAAATGATCTATAAGCCGCGGGAACTGAAGCGGCGACATGATGAAGCGGTCGAGGAAATCAAGGTAAGGGAAATAGAGATTGATTCAGAGGAGTATTCAGAACGGTATCCGGAAGCAGAGGATGTACTGAAGGAAATAAAAAAGAAATTCGAGTACAGAGGCACCGAATATTTCATCATGGTACCAGAGCGGATATATGACATTGTATGCGAAGGGCGGAGCCTGCATCACTGCGTCGGATCCACAGACCGGTATTTTGACCGGATGGCGCAGCATGAGACATACATTTGCTTCCTGCGGAAGGTAGAAGAACCGGACAAACCATTTTATACGATCGAAGTGGAACCGGGAGGCACGATCAGACAGCATCGTGGCATGTTCGATGAAGAACCGGAGTTAGAAACAGTAAAACCATTCCTGAAGGAATGGCAGAAAGAGATACGGAAACGAATGAGTGAGGAAGATCATGCACGCGCGAAGCAGTCGAAGGTATTACGAGAAGCAAATATAAGGGAATTGCAGGAGAAGAACAATACCAGAGTGCTTCAGGGATTGATGGAAGACTTTATGGAGGCAGTGTGAAAGGAGCGAAGACATGTTGGAATTAACAGAAAGATCAGAAGAGTATTCACAGGAATATCTTGCATTCAAGCAGGAGCTTGATACAGAGCTGAACAAGGCAGCAGACGGATTTGTGAAGATAGGTTATCTGCTCCGTAGGGCAGAGGACTCTGATATTCTGCGGACAAGCGGGTACCGGAATGTAACGGAATTTGCGGCGGCAGAATACGGATTGTCAAAAGATGTGGTATCAAGATATATCAATATCAACAAACGATACAGCGAGGGCGGGTATGCGCCTGTCCTTGCAGAAAGATATCATGGGTTCGGCATGGCAAAGTTGGCAGAGATGCTGACACTCCCGCAGGCGATTGTAGACACGATTCCGGAAGAATTATCGAAGACAGAAATCCGGGAGATCAAGAAGGAGTTCGATGCAGAGCAGGGCGTGACAGATATCGAGATTGCGATTGAGGCAGCAGGACAGCCAGAGGAACAAAGAGAAGATAAGTTGCTGACGCAGGTAGTCAGAGCATGGCTGCATGATATACCGGACGACTTCCGGAGATTATCGCGCGTGATTTATCCGGATTATGATATCGACAAGATGATGGACATCATTGCGCCGGACGAGACGAGAGTGATCATCGTGCGAGTCCCGGGCGTTGGAAGGCTGATGATGACATGCTCGATATCAGCAAATATCAAGATCGTCAATATGCGTACCGGAGAAAATGGGCAGATAAGCTGGGAAGACCTGTGCAGCGCCGCATCTGCAATCTGTGCGCGCAGATATCCTGATGAGAAGATCGAAGATGTCTGGGCGAGGACATATGATGATCCGTATCCGGAAGAGAAGAAAGAAGAACCGAAGCCGGAGCCGAGGAAGGATGTGCAGGCAAAGGACAAAAAGGAAGAGAAGAAGCCGGCAAAGAGAAAGGAGAGTAAGGTCACGGTTGCAAAACCGGTGAAGAAAGAAGAACCGAAGAAGGAATATGAAAAGCCTGTGATCGTCGAGATGCATCATGATCCGGAGGTGCTGGAAAGAGATGCAGAAGAAGTGAAGAATGCAGCGGAAGCTGATCAGGAGGAAAGCGCAAATCAGAAAGAAGGTACCGAAGAACAGGAAGCATATGCTCCAGCAAGGTATTGGGGGTATACAGACAATTCCGAATACGAAGAGACACTGGAAGAGCTTCAGGATGACATGAAGGATCTGCATAAATATTTTGAGCAGAAAGACTACAGTATGGCAAAGAAGACGGCAGAGGATGTTAGAGATGGGATTGAGAGTCTGCTGAAGATAATGGAGAGACACAATGGATAAAAGTAAGAAAGGAGAAAACAATGACAAATAAAGGAACATGTAAGTACTGTATGAATATTGTACTCTTTGGCGAAGAGATACCAAATGAGCAGGCAGAGGAGCATGCAATCATGATGTGCGATTGCCCTGGAGCACGGATTCACCAGAGAGCACGGAAACGGCAGGAGAAGGCAAAGGACAACATTGAGCTGGCTATTCATGAGACGGACGAGAAAGTATGCGAGTATCTGAAACAGTGCGTGGAGCTTGTTGATCGGAGAAACATAGTGAAGATAACAGCGGACAATGGAAGAGGTGTTAAGATCACGATCAGCAAGACAAATAAGGACACAATCAAGGTAACGAAAAAAGTGAGCAAGGACGTGGTTTATGATGAGTAGATTGATAGACGATATGAGCTTAAAAGATCGAGTAAGTGAGTACACTTTGAGCTCGGATGAATACGAACGGTTCTGCAGAATTATTGACGCAGAACCTACGGCATATAACGTAGATAATGTTTTGAAGCAACTGGAAGAGGAAAAAGAGCTTTCATATGCCGATTTTGACGAGTATGTGGATAAAGTATGTCCTTGCTTGGATGCAGAAAATGATGACTTGTACCACAGAGGACTGGATAGAGCGATCGAGATAGTAAAGCAAGGAGGGGAATCATGAGTAAATCTATCATGCAGAACAAAGACGGATGCTGTTACATGTGTGATCTGCTCGGGACAAGGCAGCAGGGCTATACGATTGAAGAGCATCATTGCTTTGGAGGACCAAACCGAAAACTGTCCGAAAAATATGGACTGAAGGTTTATCTTTGCCCGGAGCATCACCGGACAGGACCGGATGCGGTACACCAGAACAGCGACTATATGCAGATTATACATGAAGCTGCACAAAAGGCATTTGAAGAACGCTATCCGGATAAAAGCTTCCGGGAAATCTTCGGGAAGAATTATCTGTAAAGTCTAGTAAATACTAGATAAAGACGCACATTGAAAAGTGAATACTGGTCAGAAATTTTTCATCTTTTTTATTAAAAAGTATTGACATACGGTACACCGTATGATATTATAATACTTGTAAGGAGGTGAATGAGTAATGGCTAAGAAAAAACAAAAGAAAAAGCCCAAACTTGAAAAGGTTGCAATCGTGACAGGCATCCTGCAAGGCATAGCAACCATCGTATGCTTGATCTACGAAACCTTCTTCAAGTAAGGGCACAGGCGGTGGGAATATCCCACCCACCGCCTAATTTTATTCTAAGCCATTTTTGAAGATATGTCTATAAGAAAAGTATTAACAATTATTAGCACCTGTTCGGCGGCGGTTCTTGTGTACTATGCAATCAGAAAAGGATTGGATGCGGCAATTGCAATAGCACTTGTATTGAGTGTGGCATCAATTGGATTAAATATATATTGCGAGGTGCACGATGGAAGAAAAGAAGATTAGACCGCAGGACAAGTGGAATGCGAAAGCTGGACTGATAAGCAAATCCTATAAGCTGAAGCGTGAGCTTGTGGAAGCGTTTGCAGATGCGTGTGAGAAGGCGGGGGTAAGCCAGGCGGGACAGCTAAGCAGGATGATGAGTGACTTCATCGAGAAAAACAAGTAAATACTAGAAAAGGAAAGGTACTGACCAGTATTCATTGGTTGGTACCTTTTTTATTTTGGCACTAAGAAAATATATCATAAATCTAAAGAAGGAAGGGGGTGAGAATCCGGGAAACCGGATACTATGGCAGAACTGTTGATTGAGATTGATGAGAGATACAAAGATGCACACGGCAATCCAAGAGTGCTTGCAGTATGTCCGTGTTGCCACGAAAGAAAGTGGTATCTTGGCAATCAAGGCGAAATACTAGATCAAATGCGTTGGAGCAGTGTGCACTATTGCGACAACTGCGGTACAAAACTGGATTGGAAAGCTGAGCGAAAGACTGAGACACAGAAGATCCGGGAGCAGACACTGAAGGAGTTCCTGAATGAGTATTATAAGGACAGTGGAGGCGGCAGGAGCGAAAGCTATATTATAGCGTATCGAACCGCACGGCACATGCTGGACGCGTGGAACGAGGAAGAACAGATACATATAAATGCAAGAGTATATGAACGGAGGATATAGAGATGGCAAAGGTATATATTGGAGTAGGACACGGCGGGAGCGATCCCGGAGCAGTGAAGTATCTGGTAGAAAAAGATATTGATCTGCAGATGGCTAAAGGATGCCGTGATTATCTGAAAGAGCACGGTGTCGATGTATTGATTAGCAGAAATGGAGATATTGATAGTTCAATCAATGAAAAGACAACAATGTGCAATTATTGGGACGCAGATCTGGCACTGGACATACACAACAACGCAGGCGGCGGAGAAGGCTTCGAAGTATGGCACAGTGTGAATGATGGCAAAGGAAAGGTGCTTGCACAGAACATAGAGAAAGAAGTTGTGAAGATCGGGCAGAAAAGTCGTGGCTTAAAGACAAAAAAGAACGTTTACGGAAGTGATTATTTTGGCTTCATTCGACAGACAAAATGCCCGGCAATTATCTGCGAGGGTGTATTTGTAGACAATAAAGCTGATGCGGCAAAAGCGGATACAGAAGAGAAGTGCAGGGCGTTTGGTGTAGCATATGCGAAAGGAATCCTTGCAACGCTTGGAATGAACACAGAACAGAATGCAAACGAAGAAACAAAGACACCGGAGCAGGCAGCAGTCAAACCGGAACAGGCACAGGCAGATACATATAGAGTTAAGGTCACAGCATCGGAACTGAATATTCGTAAGGATGCGGGTACAGCAAATGCAATAATCGGAGTGATCCGGGACAAGGGCGTATATACGATTGTGGCGGAAAAGACAGTATCCGGGCAGAAATGGGGAAAGCTGAAAAGTGGTGCAGGATGGATATGTCTGGAGTACACACAGAAAGTATAAAGGAGCGTGAGCAAGGTGAGACAAAGAAACTCGGTCGCCAGCTATAACATTGGGAAGCATAGATTCTTGGAATTGTACCACTACTGTATGCAGTATCCGGACTGGATAAAAGAGATTCGAGAACTGCGAGGACTTCGGTCACATGAAACCAGAGCAACAGGAAATGGATTATCAAACCCGACCGCAAGCGCAGCGATCAAGGCAGCAGAACTAAGCAAGAGATGTAAGGTGATTGAAGATACGACAGTGGAAGCAAACAAGGAACTTGCACAGTATATATTGGCAGGAGTAACAGATACTGAGTGCACATATCCGGTGCTTGAAGCGCGTGGAATGCCAGCGTCGCGCGCATTATACTATCGCAGCCGGCGGAAGTTCTATTACCTGTTATCTAAGAAAGTGAAGTGAGAAGATATGAAAACGGAGTATGAGATCATTGAGGAGTATATTGATTACTTTAACGAAAAGAAATTTGTAGAGAGCCTGACGTTGCAAGATCAGATGCTTTATAGACTTGCATTAAGAGAGACGTATTCATACTTGTTTTTTAAGCTATACGTAAGAGTGAGAGAATTCTTCGGAAGTTTTAAGAAAAAATGAAAGTGGAGTACTCGGGGGACAAATTAAGTGATATTATGATAGCATGAGATAGTTGAGAGAAACGGAGAACAGCAGTTGTATGGGAAACATATAGCTGCTGTTTTGCGTTGGAAAGGAGAGAAGATGAAACAGACGATATACACAGTTGTAGGTATGATTGGTTCCGCTATAGCATCCGTATTCGGAGGATGGGATGCAAGTATCAAGACTTTGATTATATTCATGGCGATTGATTATGTATCTGGCTTAATTGTTGCGGGCGTATTCAAGAACAGTACCAAAACCGCATCAGGCGGCTTAGAGAGTAAGACGGGATGGAAAGGCTTATGCCGGAAATGCATGACACTTGTGCTCGTGCTCGTAGCGTATGGATTGGATTTGGTGATCGGTACTAACTATATTCGTGATGCAGTTGTGATTGCTTTTATTGCGAACGAAACAATCTCGATCGTTGAGAACACCGGGCTTATGGGTGTGAAGCTTCCAGCAGTAATCACGAAAGCAATCGACATCCTTCAGAAGAAGTCAGAGGATGAATCAAATGATGTATAACGACAAACGATGGAAGAAGAAACGTGCAGTGATCCTGCGGCGAGATGCTTACCAGTGTCAAGAGTGTAAGCGATATGGCAAACGAAGATCAGGAGACCATGTGCATCATATATACCCAGTCGAACAGTATCCGGATGAGAGATACAACGACTGCAACCTGATTACGCTATGCCAGAAGTGCCACAACCGCATGCATGATCGGGATTCACACGAGCTTACAGCGACAGGAAAACAGTTACAAATGCGTATGAAGAAGAGATACGGCAGCAGACTCCCCCCTCTCTAGCGATTTTGGAGCGGGTGAGGATAGAACGGTGGGTGGAAGCATTTCCAAATACGCGGGATTTTTTGAGAAAGGGGGAAACCGGGTGAAAAAGACAGCATGGAAAAATCGAATAATATCAGCAACCAAGGCGGTTGGCACGTATCGAGATGCTTTTCTTCCGATGATCGATACGCTTGCAAATATACTTGCAGAGCGTGACAAAGTCTATCAGGAATACGTCGAAACCGGTGCCAAACCTGTAGTGGAGCATACGAACAAAAACGGAAGTACCAACATGACCAAAAATCCACTATTAGTGAGCTGGGGTGATATGAACACATCTGCACTTTCATACTGGAGAGATCTGGGGCTCACACCGGCAGGGCTGAAAAAAATTGATGAATCAGCAATCAAAGGGAAAAAGGTGTCTGCATTAGGAGACATCCTGCGGGACATTGGCGGCTAAGTCATACAAGCAGGCGGCAATCCGCTACGCGAAAGATGTGGTCGCTGGAAAGATCATTGCCGGAAACAATGTACGAGAGTGCAAACGGTTCCTGGCGGATCTGGAACGCGATGATCTTGAACTGCACACGAAAGAGCCGGATTTTGTGATCAATATCATCGAGCGGGTGATGGTGCATGTGAAAGGCGAGGACCTGCAAGGACATTCCCTGCGGAACACACCGCTGATATTGCAGCCGTGGCAGATATTCATCGTATATAACTTAATAGGCTTTTACTATAAAGGTACTCAGATCAGACGATACAAAGAGGCCTTTATTTTTGTCCCGCGAAAGCAGGGGAAAACACTGTTTATAGCGGCGCTGGCTTTTGCTCTGGGGTTATTAGAGCGTAAATCAGGTGCGACAATCTATATTGTTGCAGCGGCACTGAAACAGGCAAAGCAGAGCTTCGACGATATCATGCATACTTTGCGATACCAGGGCATGATAGGTGAGTTCAAAGTACTGAATAACAATGCACAGCACTCTATTGAGTACACGTTTTACAACGAGAATGAAGAGCCGGAGGGTTCCCTGTACATCGAAGCACTTGCCAGCAATCCGGACACGCAGGATTCGTTCAACTGCAATATAGCTATCGCGGACGAGGTGCATGCGTTCAAGCGAGCATCGCAGTACAACCGATTCAAGGAAGCAATGGCAGCATACACAAACAAGCTGATGATCGGTATCACAACCGCAGGCGATAACATGAACTCATTCTGCTATCGACGTCTGGAATACGCGAATAAGATATTGGATGGAACTGTGAAGGATGATAATTTGTTTTGTTTCGTATCACGAGCCGATCAGGACGAAAATGGCAACGTGGATTTCACAAATCCGATTCAGCACGAAAAAGCAAACCCCGGATATGGTGTGACAATCCGACCAGAAGCGATTCTGGCAGATGCAATACAGGCACAGAATGATCCGCAACAGCGCAAGGACTTTTTGAGCAGGCAGTTGAATATCTATACAACTGCGATGAAAGCATATTTTAATATCAAAGAGTTCCAAAATTCTGATAAAAAGTATAGCTGGACACTGGAGGATCTCGCAAAAATGAAAATCGACTGGTACGGCGGTGCCGACTTGTCGAAGCTGCATGACCTTACGGCAGCAGCACTGTTTGGACATTACAAGGGCGTGGATATCATCATCACACATGCCTTTTTCCCGGTTGCGGAAGCAGCAAGGAAAGCAGATGAAGACAACATACCTTTATTCGGTTGGAGGGATGATGGCTGGCTCACAATGTGCAACACGCCGACGGTTAACGTTGGAGACGTTGTGAATTGGTTCAAGGAGATGCGGAGCAAAGGCTTTAAGATCAAGCAGGTTGGTCACGATAAGAAGTTTGCACGTGAGTACTTTATCCAGATGAAAAAGGCAGGGTTCCGTATAGTCGACCAGCCACAGTATTTCTACGTGAAGTCGGAGGGGTTCCGGCATATTGAGAAATCTGCCAAAGATGGAACGTTGTATTACCTGCATTCAGATGCTTATGAGTACTGCGTGCAGAATGTACATGCGATTGAGAAGACCGACGACATGATCCAATTTGAGAAGATAGAACCGACGGCACGTATCGACTTGTTCGATTCGAGTGTGTTTGCGTGCGTCAGATACTTGAATTCGCTCGAAAAGAGCGAGAAATCAAAGAGCTGGTGGGGAGGTGAGAATGAAGATGAGTAAAAAGAATAACGTGATACAGCGGGCACTAAGAAAAGCAAGACGATCGGCGGTGCTGATCGGAAGCGCGGAAGCATATGACATCCTGTGCGGTGATGGTTATACATCTCTGGACCAGAACCCGGAGATTGTAGCAGCCTGCCGTAAGATTGCAGAAGTGGTTGGAGCAATGACGATTCACGTCATGGAGAACACCGAACGGGGTGACGAGCGTGTGATCAATGAACTGTCACGAAAGATTGATATAAACCCGTGCAGTACCATGACGCGGCAGACGTTTATAGAAGCGATTGTGATGAATCTGCTCCTGTATGGCAAAGGCAATTCGGTTGTGAAAGTATACACGGAAGATGGATATCTGTCTGATATGGAGCCGGTGGCTGCAAACAGAGTATCATATCAGGGCGATTACACCAGATATCATGTGATGATTGATGGAATCCCTTATGCCCCGGATGAGGTGATGCACTTTGTATATAATCCGGATAAGACATACCTGTACAAAGGGCAGGGCGTTACAGCACAGTTGAAAGACGTCGCGGATAACCTGCGGCAGGCACAGATCACAACAAACGCTTTCATGAAGAGTAAGTACAAGCCAAGCCTGATCGTCAAAGTGGATGGAATGACGGAAGAATTCTCGTCGCCAAAGGGCAGACAGAAGCTGATCAATGAGTACATGAATTCTGGAGAAGCCGGTGCACCGTGGCTGATACCTGCGGAGCAGTTTGAGATAGAACAGATCAAGCCGTTGTCTCTGTCAGATCTTGCGATATCTGACAATGTAAAGTTGGACAAGCAAAGTGTAGCCGCAATTCTGGGGGTGCCTGCGTTCGTGCTTGGCGTTGGAGCATACAAGCAGGACGAGTGGAACTATTTTGTCAAGACGAAAATAAAGACGATTGTCACAGGATTACAGCAGGAGATGACGCGGAAACTGATATACAGTCCGAATATGTATATCAAGTTCAATGCCATGTCCGTGATGGATTGGGATCTGACGACGATAGCATCCGTATTCGGTTCGCTGTCAGACCGTGGTTTTGTGACTGGAAATGAAGTCAGAGACAAGATAGGAATGTCGCCAAGGGAAGGATTGGACGAACTTCGAGTGCTTGAAAACTATATACCGTGGGACATGGCAGCAGCACAGAAAAAATTGGTACAGAAGGGAGAAAGCAATGGATAGACATATTCGACAGATACGATCTGTCGCATCGGAATTTAATACGAGAGAAGACGGCGAGGCACTTTCGATTGAAGGTTACTTCGCCGTTTTTAATAGCACCTATATTATTGCACCGGGTTACAGCGAAAGTGTCGAAAGTGGAGCATTTACTGAGACAATTTCAGATGATATCCGCGCGTTAATCAATCATGACACGAGCATGGTGCTTGGACGAACGAAAGCAGCAACACTGACACTACGACAGGATGAGCGTGGACTCTGGGGACATATAAACATTAATCCGGATGATTCGGATGCAATGAATCTGTACGCCAGAGTGAAACGGCATGACGTGGATCAGTGCAGCTTTGGCTTTGATATTCTGGATGAAGAGACAGACGTCCGTGAGGATGGTTCTGTTCACTGGAAAATCAAGAAAGTCAAGCTGTATGAAGTGTCAGTATGTACATTCCCTGCTTACGAAGAGACAAGTGTCAATGCACGTCAAAAGGATATCGACACCATCCGGGCGCGACAAAATGAGGTGTGGAAACTTGACATGAAGCAAAAATTAAAAGGAGGAAATGGATCATGTTAAAGGTTATCATGCTCAGAAAGAAGCTGAGCGAAGTCACAAATAAGCTCACAGAGGCACGTGAGAAGGCAAAGGAGCTTGCAACACGTGAGAAGGAGCTGGAAGCAGCCATTGAAGAGGCACAGACAGACGAAGAGAAGGAGGCAGTGTCACAGGAAGTAGAGCAGTACGAGAAGGACAAGGAAGAAAATGACGAGTCAGTAAGAACTCTGGAAAAGGAAGTATCGGATACGGAGTCCGAGCTTGCAGAACTCGAAAGCAAGCAGAGACAGGCAGAACCGGAACCAGAGGCAAGAAAGAGAGGAGAGGAAACAGTGAAAACAACAAGAAAGAAGTTTTTTGGTATGACAGTACAGGAGCGCGATGCGTTCCTTGCGCGGGAGGATGTACATGGATTTTTGGAGCACGTGCGTACACTTTATACAAATGGTGTGCAGAACCGCGCGATTACAGGTGCAGAGCTTACAATTCCAAGCGTGATGCTTGATCTTCTTCGTGAGAACATCGAGGAGTACTCAAAGCTTTATAAGCATGTACGTGTGCAGTCTGTGCCGGGTAAGGCAAGACAGACGATTCAGGGCACGATTCCGGAAGCAGTCTGGACAGAGATGAATGCGGCTATCAACGAGCTGTCGTTGGTGTTCAACGATGCGGAGGTAGATGGATACAAGGTTGCCGGATATATGGTAATCAACAATGCCGTGCTGAAGGATTCCGACATTGATCTTGCATCAACCATCATCACATCGCTTGGACAGTCTATCGGATTGGCACTTGATAAGGCAATCCTTTATGGTACATCAAAGAAGATGCCAACGGGTGTCGTCACACGTCTGGCGCAGGCGGCAAAACCGGAGACTTACCCAGATACAGCGCGTGAGTGGAAGAATCTTTCTTCCTCAAACATTGTATCAATTGCAGCCGCAAAGAAGGGTGTTGATCTGTTCAAGGAGATTGTGATTGCATCAGGGAATGCCAAGGGCAAGTATTCGACAGGTAATCGCTTCTGGGCTATGAACGAGACAACAAAGACCAAGCTCGTAGCAGAGGCACTCAGCTTTAATGCAGCGGGCGCAATCGCTACCGGAATGGGGGACACCATGCCAATCGTTGGTGGTGCGATTGAAACACTCGATTTCATCCCGGACAATGTAATTGTCGGCGGGTATGGTGACTTATATCTCCTTGCCGAGCGTGAGGGCGCACAGATCACACAGTCCGAGCATGTGAAGTTCCTGGAAGATCAGACAGTATATAAGGGATTGGCACGATATGACGGTCTTCCGGTGATTGCAGAGGGCTTCGTAGCAATCGGAATCCTTGGAACTACACCGACAGCAGATATGACATTTGCGGAAGATACAGCAAATAAAGCGACTGCATCAAGTAAGGAGTAATCTATGACAGATGCAGATAAGTTGACAATGTTAAAGATCGACCTTGGAATATCTGCCACGGTGTATGATAAGCGGTTGAGTCAGTATCTGCAGACTGCAAAGAAACGGATCGAACGGGAGGGTATCACCTTCCCGGAGGATCCACCTGTGGATGATGAGGAGCTTATCATAAGCTATGCGGCGTGGATGTGGCGCAAAAGAGCAACCGGTGAGGAGATGCCACGCATGTTACGGTATGAACTCAACAATCGCCTGTTTGCACAGAAAGCGAAGGTGGAAGAGGATGGATGACGAAATCATATTGATCGCGGTTAAGACTGAGACAGATGATATCGGCAATCCGGTTGTCGTTGAGAAGACCGAGCGTGCAGTAATATGCAAAGTACAGTCTGTTGATCGCCAGGAATTCTTCAAAGCCGGGCAGGTCGGTATGAATCCGAAGTATCGCTTTGACACAGATAAGATAAATTACAACGGCGAAGAGCTTGTAAAGTACAAAGACAAGGTATATGGGATCTATCGCACCTATGAGCGTACAGATTCGGATACGATCGAGCTTTATGCTGAAGAGAAAGCAGGGGTGACGTATGTCGAACAAGACGATTAAAATTGGACAGCTTGATATGGAATTACAATCGATTTTTTCGGCGTTTGAGCATCATGTGCACACTGCGGTTGATACGGCAGCGGAGAAAACAGCAAAGGAAGCTGTAAAGGAGCTGAAAAAGACATCACCCAACAACAAGCGTACAAAAGGGAAAAAGTATAAGAATGGCTGGAAGCATAAGAAAACATCGGGGGGAATGACGGTATATAACGAGCAGTACCAGCTGACACATCTTCTGGAGCATGGACATGACGTAGTAATCAATGGAGTTGTGAAGAAAAAACGTGCAGAAGCGCAAGAACATATTGCCCCGGTGGAAGCATGGGCGCAGGATGAGTTCCCGGAAGAATTCAAAAGGCAGGTGGAAAAAGGATGACAATTGCAGATGTAAAGAATGTCTTGTCGGTACCGGGTGTGACTGTACACTATGATCATGCACCGGTAGGCACGAAAGTACCTTTTATCACATACACATGCCATGCGGATAGCAATTTCTTCGCAGATGACAAGGTGTATCAGAAAATCAGCTCCATGCGTGCTGTGTTGTATAGTACGAAGAAGGATGAGAAGCTGGAAGCGTTGATCGAAGATGCTTTGAATGAAGCAGAGATCCCATGGAGCATGACAGACGAGTTCAAGAACGAGCAGAAAGTATTTATGACCATATACGAAGCGGAGGTAATATAAAGATGAGTAAAGAAAAAAATAAGATTAAGTTTGGACTGAAAAATACGCACTATGCGATAATCACAGAGACGGAGCAGGAGGATGGCACAATCAAGAGTACATACAGTACGCCAAAGAAATGGCCGGGAGCAGTAAGTCTGTCGCTTGATCCGTCCGGAGAATCCAACACGTTTTATGCGGATGATACCGCGTATGCCGTATTGTCAAGCAATTCCGGTTATGAGGGAGATTTCGAATCTGCGCTTGTGCCGGAGGACGTGGAAACTGAGGTAATGGGACAGGAAGAGGTTGATGGTGTACTCGTTGAATCTTCGACAGACGAACAGAAGTATATTGCGCTTATGTTTGAGTTTTCAGGAGATAAAAAGGCACGCAGACATGTGTTGTATCGTTGCTCACTGACACGACACTCCGTTGCGTCCCAGACAAAAGAGGATAGCACGGAGCCGGTGACAGAATCTGTGACAATTACGGCTGCACCACGTCCGGATGTCAACGTGATCAATGGCAAGGAAAAAAATCTGGTTAAGGCAACAACCGGATCAAATACAACAGATGACGTGTATAAGAAATGGTACACAAAAGTCTGGGAGCCAACATCGGCAGAACAAACAGAGGCAGCAGGTTAATATCAATCATTATGAAATGGGATGGTAGAAGATACCGTCCCATTTTTCTTGCAAATATATAAAGTTGCACCGGTGCAACAGAAACGGAGGATACTATGAGATCAGTGATCAGAATTGGACAGAGAGAAGTAGCAGTTGAGAGCAACGCAGCGACTGCGATTCGATACAAGCAGATCTTTAAGCGCGAGCTGTTAAAGGATCTTGCGAAGCTGGAAAACGTAGAAGACGTAGACAAGCTTGATGCGATTGAATATACATCGAAGCTTGCGTATGTGATGAACATGCAAAACCGAAAGGAGATTAAGGAAGCTTCAGAAGAAGGGTACATTGCATGGATGGAAGAATTTGAAGAAGCAGACTTCCAAGATCCCGCGGCAATTACATCCATCTTGAATGTATGGAATCGCAATATTACGACCACAAGTGAACTAAAAAAAAACCAAAGTCAACAGTAAGGGAGATGAATACAAACATCTTCATGCTACGGGCTTTTTCACTACATATATCGATGCAGGACCTTGATGAGTTAACACATGGAGATGTGCTCGACATGATGATTGAGAGCAACAACGACACGTATAACTACCCACTCAAGGCAACGCAGGATGACTTTGATAAATTTGCAGCTATGTAAGGAGGTGGCTACTTGGGACAGATCAAGGGAATTACAATTGAGATCGATGGAAAGACAACAGGGCTTACGAAAGCACTGAAAGCTGCCAATTCAGAGATCAAAACAACGAAAAGCCAGTTGAATTCGGTTGAGAAAGCACTCAAGCTTGATCCGAAAAATGTAGATCTTCTCAAAGCAAAACAGAATGCTTTGAATGAAGTAATCAAAGAAACAAAAGAAAAACTTGATATGGAGAAGCAGGCTGCCGAATCCGCAAAAAAGGAACTTGAACTTGGAAACATCACACAGGGTGAATATGATGCGTTGCAAGCAGAGATTGTTACAACGACAAATGAACTCTCAAATCTGGAGAAGCAGGCAAGACAGGCATCGTCTGTGCTGGGAAGTCAGATGCAGGCAGCAGGTGCGCATATCAAGGAAGTTGGCAACAACATATCTGAACTTGGAGAAAAGGTTACAGGTGTAGGAGATAAGGTATCTGCACTTGGCGGAAAGATGACGGCAACAATTACGATGCCGGTTGTGGCAGGAGGTACCGCGGCGGTCAAAGAAGCGACTGATTACTCTTCCGCATTGGCGAAGCTGTCTACGATTGCAGATACAACACAGACACCAATAGATGATCTTGACTCTTCGATTATGGCTTTATCCGATAGTACCGGTATGGGTGCCGCGGAGATTGCGGAAGCATCGTATCAGGCAATTTCCGCAGGTCAGTCGACCAAGGATGCTGTTGGATTTGTAGAACAGGCGAACGTGCTTGCAAGGGCAGGATTTACAAGCATGTCGACCGCAACAGACACACTGACCACAGCGTTGAATGCATATGGACTGTCAGCAGATCAGGTATCAAGTGTGTCTGATAAGCTGATCACAACACAGAATCTTGGTAAAACGACCGTAGACGAATTAGGTGCATCAATGGGTAAGGTTATACCGACAGCGGCGATGTATGGCGTGAATCTGGATCAGCTGAGCGCAGCGTATATTACAACGACAAAAAATGGTATTGGAACAGCTGAATCAACAACATACATCAATGGTATGTTGAATGAACTTGGTAAGTCGGGAAGTACAACATCGGATATCTTAAAAGAAAAAACAGGCAAATCGTTTAGCGAATTGATGAATTCAGGGTACAATCTGTCAGATGTACTGCAGATTGTACAAGATGAAGCGGACAGTAGTGGAAAGAGTCTTGCGGACATGTTTGGCTCACAGGAAGCAGCCAAGGCAGCGGCAACCATCATCCAGCATACGAACGACTTTACAGGAGCAATTAAAGAACTTGAAAGTTCTACAGGAACAGCGCAAAAAGCATTTGATACACTGGAAGCTTCTGATCCGTCCATCCAGTTTGAGAAGACGAAGACGGCAATCCAAAACTGCGCAATATCAATCGGTCAGATCCTGATGCCAATCGTTCAGCAGATAGCCGGGAAAATACAGGAGTTAGTACAAAAGTTCCGTGACTTAGATCCGGAGACACAACAGCAGATTGTGATGATTGCAGCAATTGCGGCGGCGATAGGACCGCTGATTGTGATAATTGGTACACTCATATCCTCTGTGGGTAAGATTATCACATTCGGCGGTCAGATAGTGTCTTTAGTCGGTTCTATCACAACATGGATGGGTACCGCATCTACGTTTATTACAGGAACCATGATTCCGGCCATTACCGGAGTTGTCACTGCAATTGGTCCGTTTCTTCTGATTGCCGCTGCGGTTATTGCCGTGATCACTGCAATTATCGTAGTAATCAAAAACTGGGATGCAATCGTAGAGGTGGCACAGTTTGTATGGGAATCTTTCTGTGAGAAGGTGTCACAGCTTGTCACGGCGTTTAAGGAATTCTTCACATCTGCTTTTCAAGCGATTGGAAGCTTCTTTACAGGCATATGGAATGGGATCGTGTCCGTCGCGACAAATGCATGGTCAAGCATAAGGAATGTATTCAGCACGGTTGGAAGCTTTTTCACAGGCATATTCCAACAGGCGTGGAATGGCATAACAAATATCTTCAATCGATTAGGCGGTTTCTTTTCAGGTGTGTGGAACTCTGTTACAGGCATCTTCAAAAGTGCAGGTATGGCAATCGGCAATGCGATTTCCGGAGCAGTAAAAACAGCCGTTAATTTTGTCTTATCCAAGGCAATCGGAATTATAAACGGCTTCATCGGTGCAATCAATGCTGTGATCGGTGTAATCAACAAGATACCGGGTGTCAGCCTGTCAAAGATCAGTAAGCTTGGAGTACCGCAATTGGAACGAGGCGGTGTGCTTGCAAAAGGACAGGTCGGATTACTGGAAGGTAATGGCGCCGAGGCGGTTGTTCCGCTTGATCAAAACGAAAAGTGGATTGCGGCCGTGGCACGTGAGATGAAAGCCGCACTTGCAGGTAATCAGACAGCGATGGCAGCAGGAGATATTGTGATCCCGGTATATATCGGTCAGTCAAAATTAAATGACATCATTGTACGTGCGAACCAGATCAATAATTACAGATCAGGAGGAAGATAATGCTGAACAAATATGTAAAAATCAATGGCGAACGTGTACCAAATCCAATCGATTATTCAGAGAGCTTCAGCAAAGTATCAAATACATTTCAGTCAGAAGCAGGGGATGATCTTGCAATTGACGTGCGAGCCGGAAAATACTCCGGCTCGTTGAAGTTCCAGGTATCTTCAAGATGGAAGAACAAGATGCTTGGATATGCAAAGATGCAGTCGGTAAAACTGCAGATTGATGAAGCGGAGTATACGGTGCGGATTGAGAGTATTGATTGCGATCTGGAGAAGAATTCGGAATATAGCCAGAACACACAAGGGTATTGGACGGTATCTTTCGGCGCGGAAGAGTTATAAAGCAAGGAGGCGGTAGCATGTATCAGGTATCAGAAGAATATCTGAAACAAACAAAAAGAAAAGTACAGACGTTCCGCCTGGCCGGAACAGTAAATAAAATCGCATTTACCAATCATGACATATTAAGCGGTTCCTTCACGATAACGGATCAGTGCAGCGAGCAGAACGATGTCAAGATCGGCAGTGTGTACATAGGAGAGTTGAAGTGCACATTCAAGCCGGATCTGCAGGTGCCAGATTGGACGAATGCACAGATCATAGTATCAGAAGGACTCTTGATTGGCGGTACCGCATGGGAAGATGTACCGCTTGGCGTCTATACAGTATCAGAAGCAAATGACACGGAGTATGGCGTTGATATCACAGCATATGACAACATGGCTCGCTTCAATCGATCCTGTACGGTAGATATTACAATTGGCACACCATATGAGTTGTTAACGCTTGCTTGCACAACCTGTGAGGTAGAGTTGGGACTGACACAGGCAGATGTAGATGCACTTCCGAACGGAACGGAGAGTCTTTCGCTTTATACAGAGAATGATATCGAGACATGGCAGGATTTTGTATTCTGGGTAGCACAGGCAACAGGTACCATTGCGACGATGGATCGCGAAGGAAAGCTTGTACTTAGAAGCTACACGCAGAATGTTGTTGATACACTTACGAATCATGAACGGTTTACCGGCTCAAAGTTCAGTAAGTTTGAGACACGCTATTCCGGACTGTCGTGCGTGAATATGGCAGACGATACTACAAGCTATTACGGTTCGAATCCGGACAATTATCTGACATACAATCTTGGCTCCAACCCATTCCTGCAATATGGTGTAGACAGCTACAAGGAACAGATACGGCGCGCGGTATTGACAGCACTTTTGCAGATTGACTATGTGCCGTTTGAGACAAGCTGCCTGTGCGGTGCCATGTATGACCTTGGAGATATCATCCGGTGTACGGATGGTATTGCACCGGGGAAGCTTGGCTGTGTGATGATGTATGATTATACGTTTAATGGCGGGTATAAGATAACCGGCTTTGGTTCAGATCCGGCGCTTGCGACAGCGAAGAGCAAGACGGATAAGAATCTGGAAGGGCTGCGGAATAACGTATCAACAAATGAGATATTATTTTTTAATTATGAGAATGCGAGTGCAATCCAGATCGGTGATGGTGAATCTAAAGCAATTATCGATATCCGCTTTACATCATCCGTATCAATCGGAGTACTCTTTCAGGCGGAAATCCTGCTTGAAGCAACAGCGACGGAAGCGGATGTGATCGGAACCATCGAATACACGCTGAATGAAGTAACAATCATAGGATATAATCCCACAGAGACATGGAAAAACGGAAAGCATATACTGAGTTTGATGTATATGCTTATGATTGAAGAAAACTCCATCAATCGATGGATGGTAAAGTTAAACATTGCCGGTGGCAGTATAGCAATAGCGCCGGGGGCGGTACGCGCGGTTATCTATGGTCAGGGATTGGTCGGTACAGTTGAATGGGATGGATTTATCACACTGGAAGAAAAGCTTACACAAATTGCAGTATTGGATTCTCTCACTGTGTCAAAGAATATGATATGTACGGTTGTTGCAGATATGATAGATGTAGATAAAAATATCGTAGAAGAACAGCTCCAGACCGTTCAATTGGAGGATATAACAACAGTTGGAAATCTGCTTGATAAGGCAGAAATCCGCTGGGGAATCGTGAGCTGGACATTTACAACCGACAGTGAATGCACATACTCATCGCGGTATGTAACAACGAAAGATGGAGCATTCAAACTTGCAACGGAGTTTGTGAACAAATCGGCAAATCAGAGCATAGACCGTGGAATGATGAATGTTGTTGAGCTACACACAACAGAATTTGAATCAATCCAGAGTGCTATTGTTAGTGATGTGCTCAATTCTGCAAGTGAGAGTGGAGATGCTGAGAGTGAGACAGAACAGGTTGTGAAGTATCTGCTCTGGTCGGAAGACAAGTATTACACGATTCAGGATGATGTAGTAAACGAAATAACTATTTCAGGAGATATCTTGCAGGCAGCAGATTTCGAGAAACATGGATTAGATACAGCACCGGCATCGGACTATATCTTGCAATTAGAATCACCGAAGATATACAAATGGACTGCAGCTGACACAATCCTAGATACAATGATTACGATCACGGCGGTACCGCATGCACAGATCGTACAGGCAACGTGTGATATGTCGGATGTAAGTATCTATGGAATCACCGGAGCAACAGCAATCCATGAAGGTATAAAAGTTAAGCTATCCTATGATGCAGGCATGACCTGGACGGAAGAAGAAACTTTGACGGATGCATTAGAAGGAAGTATGTTACATGCATATGAGAGTGTAGGACAATCAAAGATACTTACGATTGGATTCATAGTATCGTCTGTGGAAGATAGCTTGACAGAGTTTCAGTATCAGTTTAAAAACGACGAGGAGGAATAAGATGGAATCAATACTCAAAAATATTTATATCAACAAAATTCAGGTACCGAAGTTTCACGGACATGTGCGCTTGGAACTTCGGGGATGCAGAGAAACCGAAGTGATTGAGCATGACAATCACATGACTGACGCTTTGGGAAAAATGTTCAGCAATAATGGATATTATCTAAACGTAGGAAAAGTAATGGACGAATTATGTCCAACAACAGAGGTTGCATTTGGTGGTATAGTATTAACGGACAAAGAAATACCTGATGATGCAACAACATTGCCGGGCGGAATAGAGGCTACGGCTTGTGGTGCATTTAATGTAGCAAATGCTGATGAGGCGTTGACGCAGGGGAGCTATAATCAGAAAGAAAGTGTAGCTGACTGGCCAAGCAAAAAAATGACATATGTATACGACTGGACAACCAACCAGGGAAATGGTGTGATTGCGGCTGCAGCATTAACACATAGAGACATGGGACTATGTGGGTTTGGAGATGCTGGTATAAGTGAGCTTACAAATGTTAAAAAATATATAGATGGAGATTACAGTCTGTGCAATGCAAGAGAACCGATAGATGGAATAACCACTTTCTATATAGACTCTCAGTATATCTATGGTGGAAGTTTAAGTGCTAACAAGTTTAAGGTATATAAATATGCATCAGAGATATCAACATTTAGTCCGTTTAATATAGAAAAAAATAAAACGCAAGACATAAATAAAATTAGCTATGAACAAATCGATATGGAGATTGACGGATTGTCAACTTTGAGCCGCACGTGTAATGATGGGAGATATATTTATTTCATAAACAAAGGTGTAACGTATAAGAATAAAACATTACAAGTCTTTAAACTAGATATAACGGACATGACAATGCAGCGGATTGATATAACTAATAACACACAGACAAATTGGTATAATGATGGTGGAATAGATGCATATAATGAATATATATACATAAGTGACAGTAACAAAAAACTGTACGAGATCAATACCAAAAATCCGACAGATGTGCATGAATATGAAACAAAAATGGATTATATATATCTGAACAAAATAGCAAATAGCAACGGAAAAATCTATGTGACGAATAATAATCGTATTGCTATATTTGATTGTATAACAAAAAGCATGAAATTGTCAAAGTTAAAGCAATATGATAGTTCCCGTCCGTATATAATAAATAATGGAATAAATAAAATGACTGTAAATGACTCCGGAAGAATATATACCACTTATCTAAAAAACTATCTAGCAACAATCAGCAACCTGGACAAGCCAGTTACAAAGACGGCAGATAAGACTATGAAAGTGACATATACGATTCAACAAGAGTGAGTTGGTGTGCAGCAGGTGTGCAAAAAAAGTGCGCATATATGCATAGATCATGTATTGAGAATTGTTAAAAAACGGCTTATTTTCGTACATTTGCATATATGTGCATTATAATAGGAAGAAAGGGAAACGCTGGCTCTGGGCATCTTTTTTATTCGGCGGAAACCACGTAGAATCAAGTGTTTCCGCCGTTTTTTAATGGTTGAAAATCACTTAGGTGTGCAAAAGGTGTGCAGAAATTATGAAAACAGAATTAAATATTTGACTTTCCCCAATACCTTTCAATGGCTGCCTGGTTCAGTCCTTCTCCAATGACGATTAAGATTGCCTGACCATTTGGAATTGGCTGAATTTCTGTTTTTTGATGCGTAACGTTGAGGGAAATCCACGATCCATCAGAGAGTTTCTGAAATCCCTTGATTCGAAATACTTTTCCACATGCAGGATCATTTAAGATTTTTTCGCAGGACTCTTTCAGAAATTCTTCTGTGAAATCCATATTCATAAAATATAAGCTGTCGTATGTTTTCTTATCATCAAACCATAATTTGGCGTAATCTGCGGAATGATAGCCAGAGGAAAGGATGGCTTTGAAATCTGCATCGGTTAAATCATCCCAGTTTTTTTCTATTGTAATAGAAGGAGTTGGTTTCTTTTCAGTATGGAGAATCTCAAAGGATTGGTCTACATAGTTTTTGGTAGAGATAAGTTTCTCCGGGCTTACTTCCTGAACATGACTGTATAAAAGGGCACCAGCCTGTGCTACCTGTGACGCGAGAAGATAACGGGAAGATTGGGATAATGTCTGTTCCAGATCGGCATCTACGATGGTAATTACATTTCCGATTTCATACCAGCGGTCGAGGGGGGATTCGTGTAATGCATCGAAAAATTCGTCCATATCGAAGATACCGGATGGCTCTACAAGGACACGATCGTAGCCGCACATGCCCATAGCGATCAGCTTCGTCTTGAACCGGCGGCGGTGGCAGTCGGCATCACAGCCACCTGCAACCATTTCCAATGTACAGTGATCACCTAAGATATCCTGCAACAGCATGGCATCAACATTCACGGCTCCAAAATCATTTTCGAGGATGCCGATGTTCATTCCCTGTTGCAGCAAGTAGGTGGCGTATTTTTTTATAAAAGTTGTTTTGCCGGAACCTAAGAATCCGGTAATTAAATCTATTTTTATCATTTTTATAATCTCCTTTTCAAGAAATGTGTAATTTGCAGATTTATATTTTTATGCTGTTGTTCATGGTGTTTCTAAAATCAAGTTCATTATATAGTTGTCCGAAATGAGCGTCAAATATATTTTCTACGGTTACATAAGAAAATATCTCAATAGCAGATTGTTTTGTTGTCAATCTGAACGGACGTGACATAGAAATAGTATAAGAGAATGTTTGCGGAGAAAAGATGGATATTTCAAGTTATGTAACGGTGCTGCCGATTGTGATCATTTGTTATCTGGTTGGAATCGGGTGTAAGGCGAGCAAGAAGATCAGCGATAAGACGATTCCGGTGATTGTCGGCATCGTGGGAGGAATCGTTGCGGTGCCTGCTATGTATGTAATGAAGAGCTTCCCGGCAGAGGATATTATTACGGCAATCTCAGTTGGAATTATGTCCGGATTTGCATCCACGGGGATCAATCAGGTGTATAAACAGAGCAAAAAAGAGGAGTGAAAACAGGCAAATAAACCAATTTTGACGGAATACGCACCAATTATGCATGAACGCGAAAAAACAAAAATTTATGTGCTATTATGTAAAAAATGACAGATTATTTATGTAAAAATAAATAGATTTGCGAAGGATAAAACATTTAGGAGAGAGTGTGTAATATGGTTGAAAATAATGTGGAGTCAGTAAGGGAAAATGACCGTTATTTGGAGGCAATTATCAATCGGAAAAAGAGGACAATCCCGATCGCATCTATAGAATATGTAGAGAGCAGAGGACGGAAAATCGTCTTGCATCTGGGGTGTGGAGAGATGACATTTTATTCGAAGATTTCCGAGATTGAGGAGAAACTGGTCAATAATGGATTTGTCCGCGTGCATCAGAGTTTTATGGTTCGCATGGCAGATATATCGAAAATAAGCCGAACATCTATAAAGTGTGGGAAGATAGAGGTTCCAGTGAGCCGTAGGTATTATGGGGAGTTGAGGAAGATGGTTATGGAATAAATATAGCTACACTCAGTGATATGGATGAGTTTGTTCAGAAATCGGGACAGGTGTTGAAGAGGCAAAGGCAGGATTTAAAGTTGCAGTAGAAGGACTGAAGGCAGCTGCCGCTGTTGCTGAGTTTGTAAAATAATGGCAAAGAAAGTTTTTTTTAATGTGTGTGAGTTACAGGAGATTAGTTATGAATTTAAAAATAAACTGCGACTTATGGACACTTTGAATGAGAAACTAAAAAGAGCAAAAAAAATTGCACCGCCAGATAAACAGAGTTTGTATAGCAAATTAATTCAGAATTGTGAAAAATTGACAGAATTTTATCTAAAAATGCAGGAGACATCAGAAAACTTGTCTTTGGATAGTGAAATGATAATTCGGTCTTTTCAGAATCAATTAGAGGATACTCTGGAAGAAAATAAAAAACATTTTGGGTAACAAAAATAAGGAAACTCCCCATTTGACGTAATGGGGAGTTTTTGGTTGTATAGACAGAAAAATAAACCACCTGCTATGCAGGTGGTTCCCAGTGAGCTTTAGCTTCAAGTAAAGAAACCTCCATGATAATATAAAGTGTAGGTTCACCAACCGCACTAAAAATATCAAGGAGATATCCAAATGGACAAAAACAGTTTAGCACATACCACGTGGGAATGTAAGTATCATATTGTATTTGCACCGAGAAGAAAAATTATATATCGGCAAATACGAGCGGATATAGGAAGAATATATACGAAATCAATTACAGACAGCAAGGTAAATAAATAGAGGCTCTTTAAAGGAAAGTTGGTAGTTATGATTATGTAATATTTTATAGTATTATAAATTCATATCCATCTGGTTATTTTCCTGCACTTACGTTATAATAAAGATAATTTTCAAATGAATAACATAATCGAGGTTAAAATTATGAATATCAGAAAATGTGAAAATGATCATTTTTATAACGGAGACAGATACAAAGTTTGCCCATACTGTGAGGAAGCAAAACTCTTGCAGAATCCAGACACAGAGAAGCAGGAGAATGCAAAAAAGGAAAAAACAGACAAGAAGAAAGAACCGAAGGTTCGTCCAGTCAAGAAAAAATATGTGGAAAAAGATATCCGCCAGGACTATCGTAAATTGACAGAACTTCTGATCGAATGGAACATGTCGATCACGACGATGGAGAGTGCGACTGCCGGACAGATTGCGTCTCTGATTACGGATACAGAAGGGGCATCTGCCATCTTCAAAGGTGCGAGCATTACATATAGCAATGAGACGAAGATCATGCAGGGTGTGTCCGCTGAGGTGATTCATAAGTATACGGTGTATTCGAAGGAGACAGCGGAAGCCATGGCGACCGCCTGCGCGAATATGTATGGTGCGGACATCGGAATCGGTGTCACCGGAACGATGGGAAATACGGATCCGGACAATGCGGATGCATCGGTTCCCGGACAGGTTTATTTTGCGATAAGCCTGAAAGGTACTGTTAGGTCCTATGTTGTCGAGATTCCACAGCAACCAAGCAGGTTAATGTACAAACTGGCGGTGGCGAAGGAAGTCTATGATGTATTGATGAGATTGTTTGAGTAAAAAGAAAGACATGATATACACATCAAAATGTATGTCATGTCTTTTTGGTTGCGCAAAACACAAACAATTCACAAAACAACGCTTGAAAAATATGGATATCCATTATAACATATTATTAGAAGTCTGTACCGCGGGGAAACTTCGGAATCAGGCAGATGATTGGAGACAGAATATGAAATATTACATACCAACAAAAGTATACCAGGAGATAGATGCAGTAAAGGTACATGCAGAGGAATTGGCAGGCTATGGAAGCTACGCACTGATTGTGACAGGAAAATATTCCGCACGCGCGAATGGAGCGCTTGCAGATGTGGAGGCAGCACTTGATGCATATGGAAAGAAACATGTGCAGTATGATGGGATCGAAGAAAATCCCTCTGTGGAAACGGTTATGAAAGCGACCGAGTTTGGAAAAAGAAATGGCGTGGATTTCGTAATTGCGATTGGCGGTGGTTCGCCAATGGATGCGGCAAAGGCGATTGCGATTATGCTTGCCAACCCGGAGAAGGATGCGGATTATCTGTATGAGAATGTCGCGCATACAAAGGCGCTCCCAGTTGTAACGATTCCGACGACCTGTGGAACCGGCTCAGAGGTGACTGGTGTCGCAGTGCTTACCGTCCATGCGAAGCGGACAAAGGCATCGCTGCCACACCGTGTATTTCCGGTGCTTGCATTGGCAGATCCGAAATATCTGAAGACCGCATCGAAGAAAGTCATTGGACAGACCGCGATTGATGCGCTTGGACATATGATTGAGAGTTATCTGAATACGACCGCGACGGATTACAGCCGGATGTTCGTTGATCAGGGCCTAAAGGTATGGGCGAGAAGCAAGGATGCCCTGCTTGGTATGAGGGAGATGACAGACGAGGATTACAGCAATTTCCTGTTGGCATCGACATTCGCAGGTATGGCGATTGCACAGACAGGAACGACGATTCCGCATAGCTTAAGCTATGCGATCACGTATGAACTTGGCGTGCCGCATGGCATTGCAATCGGATATTTCCTGCCGGGATATATCCGTGAAGCAGATGTGGCAGATCAGGAATATCTGTTGTCGACAATTGGATTTTCTTCTGTGGACGAGTTTGCAGATTTCTTTCAGGTTGTGAGCGACTGCGGCATCCTGCCGGAAGAAAACATCCGTCAGGTCGTTGATATTGTAGTAGAAAATAAAGCGAAGCTTGCGCTTTGTCCATATCCACTTGACAAGGAAGTATTGTTAAGAATCGCGAGCTGGAGGAAGTAATATTAGTTATAGATAATTGCAAAATATAATTGGATATGCCTGAGATATAACATGATTGTTCACCTTCAATATATAATTTCATGAAGCATATGATATGTTTGCAACTTAGAAATACTTGATGTTCCATAAATAAAACAGCAGTGTTTGAACACGATGTTCAAACAAGCTGCCACTGAGCCAGGGATGGCGAATTGGCAGCGGCTGCGGAAGCATGAGAGATTGTAGATTGGAACATTTAGTATTTCTTGGTTGCAATACATTATATGCTTCGTGAAATTGATATATCGCAGGGAAACAGTATGTTATACTCGGGTATATCGAATTATTTTGCAATTATCACAGATAAATTAGAAAGGAACACGCAAATGAGTTATGTAGAGTTTAAGAACGTAAGCAAAACCTATAAGACCGGTGATGTCAGTGTTGAAGCCTTAAAGGATGCATCCTTTGAGATCGGGAAGGGTGAGATCTGTGTCATCGTAGGACAGTCGGGGGCAGGTAAGACCACCCTGCTCAATATCCTTGGCGGTATGGATCGCCTGACTGAAGGAGAGGTGTATCTGGATGGCACAGCGGTTTCGGATTACAACAAGAAACAGCTCGCGACGTACAGACGGCGGGATATCGGATTCGTATTTCAGTTTTATAATCTGATCCCGAACCTGACTGCACTGGAGAATGTCGAGATCGCGTCTCAGTTGTCCAAGGATCCGATGAATCCATCGGAGGTGCTTGCCCATGTCGGATTGGAAGAACGTATGAATAACTTCCCGGCACAGCTATCCGGTGGAGAACAGCAGCGTGTGGCAATCGCACGCGCACTCGCAAAGAATCCGAAGCTTCTGCTCTGTGATGAACCGACCGGTGCTCTCGATTATGAGACGGGAAAGGCAATTTTAAAGCTGCTGCAGGATTGCAGCCGGAAGCGTGGCATGACCGTTGTGATCATCACCCACAATCAGGCACTTACGGCTATGGCAGACCGGATCATTAAAGTAAAGAGTGGTAAGATTGCTTCGGTGAAGATGAATGAACAGATTGTACCGGTAGAAGAAATTGAGTGGTGATAGAAGATGCGGGCATATAGAAAAAATATACGTAGAACAATTGGACAGAGTATGGGACGGTACCTGGCAATTCTTGCAATCATTGCGCTGGGCGTTGGATTTTTCTCCGGACTGAAGGTGACAAAGCCGGGCATGGTGGAAACCGGAAATAAGTATTTGCGAGAGCATAACTTCTATGATTTCCGGCTGCTTTCTTCGATTGGATTTGATGCAGATGCGGTAGAGGAAATGCGGAAGCAGGAGCATGTGCTGGCGGCAGATGGCTCTTACTACGAGGATATGATCTATGAAGATGCGGATGGTAAGGAGAAGGTGTTGCGCGCACAGTCCATTACGGAGCATGTGAATACACTGGAACTGCGGGATGGTCGTATGCCGGAAGCAGACGATGAATGTGTGGTGGATGCATATCAGTTCAAGGGACAGGATATCATCGGACAGGAAATTGAGATTGCGGACAGCAACACGCAGGATACAAAAGATGCATTTGCACACAAGAAATACAAAGTTGTCGGTACGGTGAATTCGCCAATCTATATCAATATCGAACGTGGAACGACGGATCTTGGAAATGGACGGATCAGTGCATTTATCTTTATTCCGGAAGGCGGATTTTCCTTTGATGCATATAAGGAAATCTATGTACAAAGTCAGGATTCCTATGATATCTATACGGATGCGTATGATGATTTTATCGATGATGTCACACCGGATATGGAGACTGCATTGAAGGCGGTTACCGATGATCGGTATGACCGGCTTGTGACAGAGCTGGGCAGGACACTTGTGGAGGACGCGGTTGAAAAGCAACAGCAAGAATTACAGGCGATGATGCAGGATGCGCAGAGCGGAACGCTCACACAGGAGCAGATAGCCCAGATGGAACAGTTACAGCCTCTTACGCAGGAACAACAGGATGCACTCGTACAGGAATATGGAGAACAGGCGGCGAAGGAAGCATTTGGAGATGTAAAGACGTATGTGCTGGATCGTTCGACGAATGTCGGTTATATGTGCTATGACAATGATACGAACATCGTCGATGGCGTAGCAAAGGTATTCCCGATTTTCTTCTTCCTGATTGCGGCACTTGTCTGTTCGACGACGATGACACGTATGGTGGATGATGAGCGTGGACAGATCGGAACATACCGGGCACTTGGTTATACGAATGGACGCATTATGGCGAAGTATCTGATTTATTCCGGAAGCTCGGCGTTCCTTGGCTGCGTGATCGGATTCTTCGGAGGAAGCTATCTGTTCCCATATGTAATATCTGAGGCGTATAAGATGTTGTATGATTTCGGAACAGGCATTGAATTTTATTTTTCACCAGGACTTCTGGTAATCTGCCTGATTGTGTCGCTGCTTTGCTCAATGGGAACGGCATTCCTTGCCTGTATCAATGAGCTTCGGTGTATGCCGGCAGAGCTGATCCGGCCGAAGGCTCCGGCAGCAGGAAAACGTATCTTACTGGAGCGGATTCCATTTATCTGGAAGCCGATGAAGTTCTTACATAAGGTAACAGCACGAAATGTATTCCGTTTTAAGAAGCGTATGTTCATGATGCTGCTTGGTATCGCCGGATGTACGGCACTTGTCCTGACGGGGCTTGGAGTGAAGGATTCAGTATCAAATCTGGCGGAATTCCAGTATGGAGATATTGATACTTACGATATGGAAGTAACCCTGAATGGCACATATAACGAGGATATACAGCAGGAGGTGGAAGATGCCGTCGGCGATGGCTTTGAATCATCTACGGCAATCCTGAAAAGCACGGTGGAATATCATGCAGCTTCTGCAATTAAAACAGTGTATCTAATTGCTGCAGAGCCGGAAGATTTAGAAAGCTTTGTGAAGTTTGACATGACAACCAGCAATGGCACTTATCCGGGAAACGGTGAGGTGATGTTGTCAAAGAAGATTGCGGAGATTGCGGATGTGACGGTTGGCGATCCGATTACCCTGCATGATACGGATGCGGGAGATGTGACGCTGACCGTATCGGGAATCTTCGAAAACTATGTATGGCACTACGCATATATCACACCGGAATGCTATGAGCAGTATTTTGACAAAGCATGCGAGGCAAATACAATGTATTTGCATGTCGATACAGACAGTACCGCTTATGAGGCAGGCGGGAAATTATCTGCACTCTCCAATGTGATGAGCGTCTCAGTTGTTGCAGACATCAAAGACCGTGTGGAGAATATGATGAAGATGATGGATGCGGTTGTCGGACTTGTAATTGGCAGTGCGGGTGCGCTTGCATTTATCGTGTTATTCAACTTAAGCAATATCAATATTACGGAGCGTGTGCGGGAGATTGCAACAATCAAGGTACTTGGTTTTTATCCGCGAGAGACAGGATCGTATGTTTTTCGGGAGAATTTCATACTGACGCTGATGGGAATCGTTGTCGGACTTCCACTTGGCTGTTTGCTGCATCGGTTTGTTATGTCCCAGATTCAGGTCGATATGGTGGCATTTGCAACGAGAATCATGAATATCAGTTATCTGTATAGCGTTCTGATTGTACTGGCATTCCTGATTATTGTGGATCTGGTGATGCGTCGGAAAATTGATAAAATAGATATGGCGGAATCGTTGAAGTCTATCGAGTAAGTATGTTATAATACAAATTGTGTCTGTGTGTGCAAGTCAGGCTGTGCATTCAAAAAACAGCTTAGATATGTATTTGCGAATATTGACAAAGACGCATAAGTAATATTTGGAGGAAAAAGAAATGGGTTTACATATGGTAAAGGCGGTTCCAACGCCGGAAGAGATTCGCGCAGCGCATCCGATGGACAAAGAGTTACAGGAGATCAAGGCAAAAAGAGATGCTGAGATTAAGAAGATATTTACCGGTGAATCCGATAAGTTTATCGCAATCATTGGTCCTTGTTCAGCAGATTATGAGAATTCGGTGCTCGATTATCTCTGCAGACTGGCAGCTGTTGCAGAGAAGATCAAGGATAAGGTTTTTGTAATTCCTAGAATCTATACGAATAAACCGCGTACAAATGGTTCCGGATATAAGGGCATGCTGCATCAGCCGAATCCGGAGGATAAGCCGGATTTCATCGAGGGTGTGAAGGCAATCCGAAAGATGCACATCAAAGCAATCCGTGAGACAGGACTGACTGCAGCCGATGAGATGCTGTATACGGATAACTGGCCATATCTCGAGGATATTTTATCTTATGTGGCAATCGGTGCAAGAAGTGTGGAGAATCAGGCACATCGTCTGACATCGAGCGGTATTGACGTTCCGGTTGGAATGAAGAACCCGACAAGTGGTGATTTCTCCGTTATGCTCAATTCTTGTGTGGCTGCACAGGCAAAGCATACATTCCTGTTCTCAGGATACGAGGCAAAGACCGATGGAAACCCATTGGCACACTGTATCCTGCGTGGATCTTTGAGCAAGAGCGGACGTTCGATTCCAAATTATCATTATGAGGATCTGAAGTACCTTGCTGAGGCGTATGGCAAGTATAAGCTTGTGAATCCTGCATGTATTGTGGATGCAAATCACAACAACTCTGGTAAGAAGTGGGATGAGCAGCCTCGTATCGTAAATGAGATTCTGCACAGCAGAAGACACAGTGATGAGGTAAAGCATCTGGTCAAGGGTGTTATGGTAGAGAGCTACATCGAGGATGGAAATCAGCCAATCGGTGGTGGATGCTATGGCAAGTCAATCACAGATCCTTGTCTTGGATGGAAGAAGACAGAGAGACTGCTTCTGGAGATGGCAGAGCAGCTGTAAGCAAAATGAGACTTATGGATAAGCTGCTGGTTCGAATCAATCAGCAGCTTATTTTGAGCCAGGAGGTTACATATGAATATATTTAGTATTTTGATTCCGAAGCATACGCTGACGTATTTAAACGCAAATGATACATTGGATCAGGCAGTTGCATTTTTGCTTGGTACGACTTATACGGCGATTCCGGTTGTGGACAATCAGGGACGGTATGTCGGAATTGCGAGTGAGGGCGATTTCCTTCGCGCGGTTATGGCGCATGGACGTGAAAACCTTGCGAAGTACAAGGTAGCAGATATCGTCAACAAGGACGAGGGCGCGAAGGTATTAAATACTGTGGAAAAAGATGAGATTATGGAAAGGATTCTGGATCGGAATTTCCTCTGCGTGGTCGATGACCGGGATTGTTTTATCGGTATTATCACACGAAAGAGCATCATTCTGTACCTGAAGAACTGATATGTATAAGTATGTATTTTTTGACCTTGATGGGACGATCACGGAACCGGAAGAGGGTATCATCAATGGCGTGTTGTATGCGCTTTCGAAGTTTGGAATTACAGTAGAAGATCGGACGACGTTGTATCCTTACATTGGCCCCCCACTTCGGGATTCGTTCCGGGAATTTCATGGACTCTCGGAAGAAGAGGCAGAACAGGCGGTGTTGTATTACCGGGAATATTACAGCACGAAGGGTATCTACCAAAATGGTATTATGCCGGGGATGGAAGCTGCATTTCAGACGCTTCAGGAGCGTGGTTGTCATCTGTATGTGGCAACGTCGAAGCCGGAGCTTTATGCAAAACAGATTCTGGAACATCTGAAGTTGGATGGATATTTTGATATCATTGCAGGCAGTACCTTTGACAAATCAAGAGATACAAAGGCAGCGGTGATTGAGTATCTGCTTGCCGGGATTGCGGCAGATCAGGGAAAACCTTCGATGGACGATATCATTATGGTTGGTGACCGGGAGTTCGATGTAATCGGCGCCAGAGCATTTGGAATCGAGACGATCGGTGTACTGTTTGGATATGGCAGTAAAGAAGAGTTTGAAGCCTGTGATTGCAGATATCTTGCAGAGAATGCGGAAGAGATGGTGCAGATCATCCTGCGATAATACATGAGAATACGGGCGGTTATGTTTCTGTATAGTGTTAATACTGTTGGGGATGATCGATGTAACATAGGAAAGAGGTTATAATAAATGGATTTTCAGATTGGACAGATCATTCGAATGAAGAAGCCGCATCCGTGTGGTGGAAATACATGGGAGATCCAGCGTGTTGGCATGGATTTCCGGTTGAAGTGCCAGACTTGTGGACATATGGTGATGATTCCAAGACGTGTTGTGGAAAAAGGTTTCCGTGGATTTGTAGAGGAATAAAGAAAAAGTAGAGCGGTTGGCTCTACTTTTTTTGCTTTTCTTTCTTCGCTTTCTTTTCGATGTACAGTTTTTTATCTGCCTGTTCCAACACCTCTTCGATATCCAGATCTTTTGTACAGGCAACTTCACAGATACCGATACTCATCTCAATCCGGTATGGTTTTTGAACCATCTGATTATGGCGTTCTGTGATTTCTGCGATACGATGCTTCATGATCTTTTCGTAGTTTGGAATACCAAGCAGTGCGAAAGCTACAAACTCGTCTCCGCCGAAGCGGGAGATAACATCGGTATTTCGGAATGCTTCTTTTAAAATCATACCGATTTCCCGGAGGGCAAAATCACCTTCGTCGTGCCCGTATTTATCGTTGATCATCTTCAGGTTGTCCATGTCTGCATAGAGAACAAGTACCTCTCGGTTCTGGTTCATCGGATTCTCAATGATCGTCTTGACGTAGTCTAAGAATCCCCAGCGGTTGTATAAGCCGGTCAGCTGATCGGTCTTGGAGATCTCCTTTAAGATCAGATTATGCTTGGACATCTGCTCTAAGTTTTGCTGCAGATGTTCACTGATTTCTTTCTGCTGTTCTAACAAAAGCATCGTCTTTAACGCGGCAGAAATATGGATGCCAAGGGATGGAACCATATTGAAATAATCAAGCTCCGTATCACAGACAATCAGACCAAGCAACTGTTCCTGTGAGAACAGCGGTGCAAGGATGTAAGTTCTCCGTTTATCCTGCTGCATCTTTGTGTTGTTGAAAATGCTGTTAATTGTTACAAGCTGTTCGTTCTTCGGTACACCGAAGGACTGGTTTTCAATCGTATAGGCACGTAACAACAGCGAATCCGGTTTGCGGAATACTGTGTCGTGTGGATGATTGATCGGCTGTTTGAACGTATATAAGAACGAAGAGTGGATACCAATCGCACTCATATTTTTCAGGATGGATTCAAATGGAAGATCCATCAGTCTGGATTGTGACAGGTTTGCGCTGATTTCATCCACCAGATGTGTGATCTGTGCCATACTGCCGTACTGTTTCTGGTAGGTACGGAAGTTGGAGATGGAAAGCTGCTGATACATCGATGAAAAGACATCGACGAACGTAATCCGCTTCTCTGGATCTTCAATCTGACGCTCCAATACAAATTGTAAGGAGAACAGCAGATTCACAAAAAGCTCTACCGAAGTATAGGAGAAAATCGGCTGTTCGATAATCTGTGTGAACAATGTCTGGACATCCATTCGATCTGCTGCAATATCGTTTGATGTTGTCAGATCGCAGATCAGACGGAAAAATACGGACAGGTCATCCTTTAACTGGAGGATGATGTTTGTGTCAGCGTAAGTGCTGAACAGATAGTTCATAATATGTTTCAGAATCTCTGGACGTTTCTTCTCGTCGAGAAGTCCAACCAATTGCAGTTTTGCTGCCAGAGAATCATAATCGTAGTTCGCACAGCCGCAGGAGCAGCGGTGAATATAATGGGTTGCAACACGCTGTGCGACAGGTGCTGTATTCTCATCTAAGAAATCCACCATATGGAGGATTGCCTTGTATGCAAGCTCAGCTGCGTTTGCCTCGACGGTTGTGAGAGGTGGATTTAATGTGGACGCGTAAGGCGCATTATCAAAGCCGATTGCTAAGATGTCCTTGCCGACCTTCAGTCCAAGCTTGGCAAATACACGATATCCGCCTTTTGCCATTTCATCATTTGCAAATACGACGGCATCTAATTCCGGATGGGTTGAGACGAAAGCTCCGATCAGCTTTTCACTACTATCCTCGAAATTGCCATAGACAACATAGTTTTCGTTATATGGAATATTCTGTTCTTCCAGAACCTTGCGATAGGCATTCAGACGTTCCATTGCGTCAATATTGGTCTTTGGACCGCTGACGTAACCGATGTTCTTCGCACCGTGATCGACGATCAGATGCCGGATGCCCTGCATGAAGGCGCCCTGATTATCAAAAATCATAGATGGATACCCTGGCATATCGGTGTAGAGGATGACAACCGGAATTCCAAGAAATTGTGCAAGGAATCTGCGGCGGGCGTCAAGATCAATACGACAACCGATCAGTCCCATCATAATATATAAAATATCCAGGTGATTATCATTTGCAAACTGGAACAGGGTATTATACTGATATTCGTACTGTAAATGGTCATCAGAAATAAGGGTATTATCAAGATACATACCCGGAAAGATATACATATTTGCATCGATGGCACGTGCGCCAAGCTCGGCACCTTTGACTGCCTCTGATGTAAATGGAGTATTCAAATCATTGATTAGCAATCCTATATTTTTTCGCAAAGAAAATTCCCCCTTGTTCCATAAAACAAACCACGAACCTTATAATTTCATTATCGACATTTTAACTGAAAATTCAACATAATTTTCAAAAATTGTAAAATTTGTAGCATACTATTGTGAAAAAACACAAAAAAATAGGAAACTATCTTTGCAAAAGTGCTGAAAATCTGGAGATTCAGAAAAACCGACTTACGATTTGCCTGCAAAAGTGATATTATAAATAGGTAGAATATAAGAGGGTTTAATAGAAAGATGGAGGCGAGAGAGTGTTTCATGTAGGCGATTATATCGTATATGGAAGCAATGGTATATGCCGGGTGGAGGAGATCACACATCCGGATATAGCGGGAATTGATGAAGACAAATTGTATTATGTGTTAGTGCCGGAAAAGACAAGGGACAGTCGGTTGTTTTGCCCGACAGACAATAGCCGGGTTGTGCTTCGGAGTGTGATCACAGCCGATGAGGCGGCAGCTTTGATGGAAGAGGTCAAGGAAATCGAACCATTGCAGGTAGAGAGTGAGCGGATGCGGGATGACAGTTACAAAAAGGCAATGAAAAGCTGTGATCTGCGCCAGTGTGTCAAGGTAATCAAGGCACTTCTGATCCGGAAAGAAGAGCGTGAGTCACATGGCAAGAAAGTGACGGTAACTGATGAACGGTATATGAAGCTCGCCGAGGAGGGCTTATACAGTGAGCTTTCTCTGGTTATGGGAAAAGACCGGGAAGAAATCAAAGAGAAATTTTTAGATTATTGTAAGCAATAGTCTTTTATTTTTTCGGATAGTATAGTATAATATGCTTATCTAGGATAAAATTAAAGAAAAATGGAGGAATTACAAATGTTAGTTTCAGCTACAGAAATGTTGAAAAAGGCTAAAGCTGGTCATTATGCAGTTGGTCAGTTCAACATTAATAACCTTGAGTGGACAAAGTCAATTCTTTTAACAGCACAGGAATTAAACTCCCCAGTTATCCTTGGTGTATCTGAGGGTGCCGGAAAGTATATGACAGGATTCAAGACAGTTGCAGCTATGGTTAAGGCTATGGACGAGGAACTTGGAATCACAGTTCCAGTAGCACTTCATTTGGATCATGGAACATACGAAGGATGTTATAAGTGTATCAAGGCTGGTTTCACATCTATCATGTTTGATGGTTCTCACTATCCATTCGAAGAGAACCTTGCTAAGTCTACAGAGCTCGTAAACGTAGCTCATCAGCTTGGTCTTTCTATCGAGTGTGAAGTTGGTTCTATCGGTGGAGAAGAAGACGGCGTTGTAGGTATGGGTGAGTGTGCAGATCCTGAAGAATGTAAGACAATCGCTGATCTTGGCGTAGACATGCTTGCTGCAGGTATCGGTAATATCCATGGTAAGTATCCGGCAAACTGGAAGGGACTTTCTTTCGAGACATTGGATGCTATCCAGCAGAAGACAGGCATTATGCCTCTCGTACTTCACGGTGGTACAGGTATTCCTGCTGATATGATCAAGAAGGCAATTACACTTGGTGTATCTAAGATCAACGTAAATACAGAGTGTCAGCTTTCATTCCAGGAAGCTACAAGAAAGTACATTGAAGCTGGTAAGGATCTCGAGGGTAAGGGATTTGATCCACGTAAGCTCCTTGCACCTGGTGCAGAAGCTATCAAGGCAACAGTAAAAGAGAAGATGGAACTTTTCGGATCTGTTGGTAAGGCTTAATAAGTAACTTCTTTAAAAAAGACTAGATGCGAGTCGCTCTACATCATGTAGGGCGACTTTTTTCGACGTTTTTCTTCTGTATTTCTCTTGTTTCCTGTGTCTGCATGTATTATAATTATTATAATTATGCGGCAGTATGCCCATTTATGTAAACTACTGCCGAACCAGGAGAAAACGCATGGCTTTAAAACACGTAATGATCAACGATATAATTGCAGAACATAGTGCGCGGATGCAGAATCTGAAAAAGTACTATCCGTTTTTCGTGTTGAATGAGACGACTTTTACACAGTACAAGGAAGGTAAGTATGCGTTTTTAGATATGGGATATATCACGATGGCGTCCTTGCGGTTTTTCATCAATGAAAACAATTTCCACGAAAAGGACGTCACGTATGAAGAATATGAGGATTTCCTGCGGGAACTTCTGACGCGGGATTTCAAGCTGGAAGAGGAACCGGTAGAGCTGCGCGAACTGATCTCCTATATTTTTGATAAGATTAAAAATGACGGGCGGGCGTTTGAGTTTCATTTCTATGATCCGGAAGTGCGGGAAAACAAGGTCGCACGCGTGAAGCTGATTGACAGTCATATCGCGCAGGGGACGGTTTATTATACGATTACGCCAGAGGGCATTGAGTTCTATCTGGATACGAAGGAAATCAAAGACGAGAGCAAGATCAATGTATCCCAGTTGTTGCTTGAGAAGATGATCAATGCGAACAACTTCAAGGGCGGTATCGATGTGGTTCGTCGGATCAACAGTCAGGTGATCTCGTTGATTGAGCAGAAGGAGCAGGTCGTAAAGCTGCTTGGAGTGGATGTGTTCGAGGGTGCAAAGGCGTATGAACATTTCATGGACACGACGGCAAAGTGGTTTACCGAAGAGCAGAAATTATTTGTGAAGAACAAGGCGCTGGTCGATAAGGCGATTGAAAAGGCAGAGTTTGAACGCGATACCGATGGAGGTTCACCGACCCTGCATTCGAAGGCACTCTCGGAGATAAGCCAGTTGGAGACAGAGTTAAAGAAAACAATCTACAATCATAGCCGCTTGATCGGTGAGACAACCGAGCTGTCACAGTTGTCCGATCAGATCATCAACCGGGCGAAATTACGGAAATTAAGACCGGTCTTTGATTTTAAGCAGGCGTTAAATACGATCATGAAGCTGGATCAGCCGGATCTGCTGGCACATGTGCTGGAACCGCTGTTTGCGCCGCGGATGGATAAGTATTTCACGATGCGGAACATCGACAATATCCTGACGCTTCGAAGTGATGAGAAGCAGGAGACAGAGAAGATTGAAAAGCGGGAACTGACACCGGATTTCAAGTATGAGGACGAGATTCTGGAGGAGAAGATCGGACGAAACTTCGCCCACCTGTTCTACGAGCTCTGCGATCAGTTGAAGAAGTGGAATCGTGTTACCTTGAAGGAATACAATGGAATCCTTGAAATAAAATTTGGCGAGGAAATCTATACAAACCGCGATTACTATGCGTTCCTGGTACATTTATCCGGGAAGCGGTCGTATCGGGTTGATGAAATGCTGGAGAAGCAGGAAACGATGTTAGAAGAGATGGTCGTCGAACATCTGACAGAGGAAGAAAAGGAACGCATTCGAGATATTCGATTCACAATCACATTTGGAACGGATGAGGTAGAGATCAAACCACAGATGCAGGATATAGAAGCCGTCGAGTCGTTTGTGGTAACGGATATGAATTTTGAAAGGGAGGCAGCCGAGTAATGGAACAGCGAAATCTGGAAAAAGCATTGGATGTATATGCCGCGTTGATTACCGGGCAGGAAATCTCCAGAAGCAATCCGGACACACGGGATCTGTATGAAGAATTTTATGCAAATGCTGCTGTGTACGACATTGTAGCCAAGATGATGAAAAAACTGAATTTGAATTTATATGAATATCAGGATGCGGTCTATCTGACTGCCGGTGAAGGAAACCGCGTGTTTGGATATACAAACGATGATATGAAGCGCCTGCTTGGGCTACGGTTAAATCGGGAGCTGTATATGGTATATTTTATCATGTACAATTTCCTGTTACTGTTCTATCAGGATTCCGCATCGTATCAGGTGAAGGAATATGTGCGGCTCGAAGATATTTTAGAGCAGGTAACAACGTATCTTGCGTCAATTACAAACGATCTGTCTGTGTATTCCATGAGTGATGTGGAAGCGGACAGTTTCAAGTCACTGGCGCTTTTGTGGGATGAGCTTCCACTTGTGACTTCAGATGAGAAGGACAAGAACCGTGCCAGCCGTGCGTCCCGTACCGGATATGTGAAACTGACGTTTAATTTCTTACAGGAACAGAAATTATTTATCGCGGTGGAAGACCGCTATTATCCAACTGACCGTTTCCATGCGATCGTGGAGAACTATTTCGAGGAGTACAAAGGAAAAATTTACAAAGTACTGGGAGGAGAGACAAATGCCTAGTATCAACCGTATTCGTGTCAACAATGTAAAATATAATTTTGGAACGCAGTACTACGATGATTTTACCATGCGGATGTATGGAAAGAACACTTTGTACGATCTGGCAAATGGTGGTGGAAAGAGTGTGCTGATGCTGCTTTTGATGCAGAACATGATTCCAAACTGTACACTCGATGAGAAACAGCCGATTGAAAAGCTGTTTCGTACCGGAAATGGAAATACAACCATCCATTCTCTCGTCGAATGGAAGTTGGATGAGCAGGATCGCAAGGAAGGCTATCGCTATATGACGACGGGATTCTGCGCGCGCAAAGCGAAGGATGTCGAGGGCGAGACGGTGAAGAAGGATGTGGCAGCGATTGAGTATTTCAATTACTGTATTTTCTACCGGGAGTACAATAAAAATGATATTATCAATCTGCCGTTGTCGAAGGACAAAGAGCGCATCACGTTTCAGGGATTGCGGAATTATCTGAAAGAGTTAGAACATCGTGATATGTCACTGAAGGTCTGCATCTTTGACCGGAAGGGTGAATACCAGCGGTTTATCAGCGGATATGGTCTGCATGAGAGCCAGTGGGAGATCATCCGAGGAATCAATAAGACCGAGGGGCATGTGCGTACCTACTTCGAGACGAATTATAAGACGACGCGAAAGGTCGTGGAGGATCTGCTGATCGAGGGCATCATCGAGAAAGCGTATGCAGTAAAGACGATGCGTGACGGCGAGGATTCTGACACAATGGCGAAGATGCTCATGGATATCAAGGAGCAACTTACGATCCTTGCTAAGAAGAAAAAGGATATTACAAGCTATGACCATCAGGCGGAGCTGATCGAGGTGCTGCGGGATAAAGTCGCGTCATTTATGAGTCTGTATCAGGAGCAGACGAATATGGAGAAGCTTCTGGCGGATATCTGCGTGACTGGAGAAGAGTTTGTAAAAAATGATGCCGAGACGTTGGAAAAGCTGGAGCAGACGCGCAATGAGAAGCGTGCGGCAAAGGACGACCAGAGAAAACGGATGGAATGCCTGAAGGTTGCACGGGATAAACGACATCTCGAACAGCTTTACGGACAGATTAAACAGGCGGAAAAACAGCTTGAAATGGAACAGAGCCGTCTGGAGACTGAGCAGGCGGAGTTCGCAAAAAAAGAGAGTATTAACGAGTATCTCGAATATGTGGATGACCGCAGGAAAAAGGATGAACTGGAGGCGTGGGTAAAGGCGCAGATGAATGCGTCAGCCTTTGATGAGACACAGTTATATACCTATGCCTATAATATAAAGATGCGCATGGATGTGCAGATGACGAACCTGCGCAACCAGATTGCAGCCGATACGGAAGAATTAAAGCGTGAGGTCGCAAAGCAGAAATATAATGAGAAGATGCTTGCTGAGATGCAGGTGCAGCAGGCAGTGTATGAGCATAGCAAGCAGGAGGCTGAGACGCAGATCCGGCAGTTATCCGAACAGCTTTCCGCAATCCGTATGGAGATGAATGAGATCCGGTTTACGAAAGTGGATGAGCAGCTTGCAGAGTCCAAAGAGTTACTGGCATCTTTGCAGGAACAGCAGACACAGGAGGAAGCGCTTGTCGCAGATTGCAGGAAACAGGAAGAAGCGCAGAAGGAACGGCTGATGCAGCTTCGTCTGCAACAGGCAGAAAATGAGAAGCAGCTTGCGGAGCTTCTGACGAAGGAACAGGCATTTGAGGAAGCAGCAGAAAAACTGAATAAGATACAGACAATTTACGGGGCATCCGAGATGGAAGCACTGTCGGATGTGCTGGCAGATCGTATCCGTGATGCGGTGCTCAAGATAGAGGCACTGAAAAAGCAGGGTGTGGAATGCGCCAAGAATGCGGAGCGACTGGCGGAGGGCAGATTGATCGGAGTATCCGAGGCTGCCAAGAAGGTATTGGATTATATTGAGACACGGCATGGAAGTGCAGCTATGTACGGAATGGATTATGTATCGGCTCTGCCGGCGGACAAGCAGGCGGCGGTACTTTCAGCAAATCCACAGCTTGTTTATGGGATTGTGGCAGAGGACTACGATACCCTGGCAGAAGATCCGAATATCCGCACAATTGATACAGGCGAAGTTCCAGTCTATATTTATGACCGTGACCGGATGGAAGAGATGGCGATGCATCTCGGAGACAATGTGTTTGCGGTGTCGGCAACACCGGAGTATCTGCTGGATGCCGAGACGATCAGCACACTGGTCGCAAAGGAGCGGCAGCGGGAAACAGAGATTGGCGATCAGCTTGCCATGCAGGAGGAGATGCTTTCTGCATACCGGGAGGATCAGGCATTTTTAATCCGTCTGTCTGACCGGGATCTGTTGGAGGCAGGAAAACGTCTGGCAGATGCAAGAAAGACGGCGACGGAATTAGAGACGCAGCTTACCGCATGCATGGATGAGCTCGAAATGATCCGCAAGAAGATTGCGGCATCGAAAGAAAAACAGGAAAATTGTAAGCAGGAATACGAAGCATGCATACAGGATGTGAACCGGTTATATACCGTGGAGCAGTTAACCTCTGTGATTGCTACACAGGAACAGCGGCAGGCAGAGGCAGAAAAGGCACTGGAGCGTCTGGAAGAACAGAAAGCATCGTTCGTGGCACAGGGCGGAGACAGCCGGCTTGATACAGAGCAAACAGAAGCGAAAATACGTTTCATGCAGGAACAGCTGGATACGCTTGTACGTGAATGGAAAGATAATTATGAGTCTTATTATAATGTCGATCAGGAATACGAAGTATTAACGATTTCGGATGAGGATTTACGGGCGAGATTCCGGACAATGGTTGATGAGAACCGCGGCGATATGCGTGCGATGGAAGATAAGCAGCTCGTGATCGCCACATTGCTTGCTTCGATGGAAAAATCCAGAAAATCAATCGAGCGAAGAGGTGTTGATTTTAAAGAACTGGCAGATCTGGAAAGCCGGAATCTGCTGTATTTCTCGGATGATGCGGTGCTTACCGTATGCCGGGAGAATATTGCACAGACGAAGGAACAGTTAAAGAAAGAGGAACGGCAGCTTTCCGAGATCCGCTCCAAAGCAGATAAGTTAGATGGAAGCATTCAATATGCAATCGAGAATATCCAGAATGGATATGGTTCTTACGAGGAAGTGGATGCAAGTGAGTCAGAGATCATTGCCAGTCTTGAAAGCGGGCAGACATTGCTGGCACGGCTGGAGGCGGAAGCAAAGGCGTGCGACGAAGAGTATCGTACCTATGAGAAACGGCAGCGGTATATGACAGATCTGTATAAGGATGTCAAGCGGATCGTAACGACACATGAGATCAGTCTGGAAGATGCGACACCGATGTTAGAGGATAAAGAGACATTACGGGAGATGTTTGAATCCCAGCTTATGAATTTCGACCGGACATGCAAACAGCTTGACCGTGCGAAAAATGAGCTGCTCAAATTCAAGGGTAATACGGCACAGGCGTTTGATGAGATGCATGCGTATGAGCTTGCGGGAACGATCCGGGACGATGTGCGGATTCCAGAGAATTATGCAGAGGCAAAGGCATTGGTGGACAATCTGGAGTCTATGGTTGGATATGTGCGTCTGGAACGTGACCGTGTGGAGAAGAGTCTGACCGATATGGAGGGGCTTAAAGCAAACTTCGAGGAGCAGTGCCTGCAACGGTGTTTGGATGTGCGGACGGAGCTGGATAAATTACCGAAGCTTTCCCGGATTATCATGGAGGATGAAGTGATCCAGATGGTAGGCTTACAGGTGCCATATGTGAAGGATGAGTTTTTGAAACAGCGGATGTCGGATTATGTAGACCGCATCGTGGCACAGGCAGATGATTATGAGCAGGATCGCGACCGGATGAAATTTATTAGGAACAGTTTGACTTTAAAGAAATTGTTCAGTGTGATTGTAACCGATATGAATGCGATCAAGCTGAGTCTGTATAAGCGGGAAAGAATCAAAGAACAGAGCCGTTATCTGAAATACGAGGAGGCCGTTGGAAGTACCGGACAGTCGCAGGGTATTTATATCCAATTCTTGATTTCCATCATCAATTACATTTCCGGTATGTACCGGATTGGAAATGAGGATACAGGAACAAAGACGATCTTTATTGATAACCCGTTTGGTGCGGCGAAGGATGTGTATATCTGGGAGCCGATCTTCGCATTGCTTGCGGCAAATCATGTACAGCTGATCGTGCCGGCACGTGGGGCAACACCAGCAATCACCGGACGATTCGATGTCAATTATATTTTAGGACAACAGATGGCAGGCGGAAAGCAGCTGACCGTAGTTGTCGATTATACAAGCAAAGTCGAGCAGGAGGAACTTGTTTATCAGGATCTTGAATATGAACAGGTGAGCTTCGATTTTATATAGTAGGGAAAGACAGAGGATAAGTTATGCATTACAAGGAAGTAAAAGCAATTTTATCTCCGCAGAATGGTCTGAATATCTATCGGGGATGCAGTTATTCGTGTGTGTTCTGCGATGCACGCAGTACCTGCCACCGGATGGATCACGAATTTGAAGATATCGAGGTAAAAGCCCATGCTGTGGATATGCTGGAGTATGCATTGAAGAAAAAGCGGACAAGGAGCATGATACAGATCGGTTCTTCGTCGGAGCCGTATATTCCGCTCGAAGAGGAATTGCAACTGGTGCGGCGGTGTCTGAACCAGATCGAGCGGTTTGATTTTGGATTGGTATTACATACACATTCAATGCTTGCACTGCGGGATATTGATATCTTAGATAAGATCAACCGTAAGACCAAATGCATCGTGATCGTGCGGCTGAGTACCTATGATGATTCGCTCGCGAAAAAGTTAGAGCCTGGAACGTCGCTTCCATCAGAGCGGTTTTCGCTGATGCAGCAGCTCACGGAGCGGGGCATCACAGTGATCGTCAACCTGGCACCAATCCTGCCGTTTATCAATGATGACATGGAGAACATACAGGGGTTGTTGTCGTACTGTGTGAAAGCGGGCGTATATGGAATCCTGACGGACAAAATGTGTCCGGTTTTAAGAGAGGGAAACCGGGAGCGGTTTTATCAGCAGCTCTATAAGAATTTCCCGGATATCTACGATCAGTATGAGGCAGTTTACGCAGACGAGAAGACATTGAAGACAAAAAATTATACCGAGATTATGGCGTGCATCCGTGAGACCTGCGAGGCGCATGGAATCCAGTATGATAAGGAAGAACTGCTTCGGTTCACGCGGGAGTATAAGAATAAGACGATTGGAACACAGCTCAGTTTGTTTGACATGATGTAAAAATGGTAGATATATGAGGAGATGGAGAAGATGAGTAAGAGCAAAAAAGAAAGACAACAGGAAAAAAAGGAGCTGAGACAGGCACAGGAGAAGGCGCAGCCAAAACAGCCGCAGGCAGAGAAAAAGCCAGAACCGAAACCAGTAGAAGCAAAGAACGCGCAGCCGGAGACAGCCGCAGATGTGAAGATGAATTTCTATTCCGGCATGTCTATGATCATGACGATTATGGCAGCTGCTTCCGCAGTGGTTGCGATGATTGTAGCAGCAAGAGGATTTTATTATATTCTGCAGACTCTGTATGATGAGACTCAGACCGATATCGTGCTTTTGAGCGATAATCTGGTTGCGGCGGATTTCAGTCCATCGATCCGCATCTTTCTGTATGTGATGGGACTGCTGATGGCGGTACAAGTGGTGTTATCTCTGGTAGGTACGGTAACAGCAATCAATCCAAAGAAGAAACCACTCTTCCCAATCTCCGTTGCGATGACGATACTGGCGGTAGCAACACTGGTGCTTTATTTGATTGGACATTCGAAGACCGGAGATATCGCCAATATGTTCTCCAGAGTGGAGATGCATAAGCAGATCGGACTTTATACGATTTACCTGTATGTGCTGATTGCAAATCTGGTTTGTGCAGTGGTAAATCTGTTTGGACAGATGTATGGTTTGAAGTTGTATAAAAAGACAGGCAGTACCTGTTAGTAAAATAGAAAAAGTGTAGGAGGGTATGAAAATGGCATTTAAGGATTTTGTAAAGACAGTGAAGAGTGAAGCTGGTGACGCAGTGGAGGTTACAAAGCTGAAAGCAAAGATCAGCAAGGAAAAGGCAAATATCAAGGAGACATATGAGGCAATCGGTGAGATCTTCTACAATAAGGTAAAAGAGGGTGCGCAGATGGATCCGGAATTTTCACCGTTGGTAGAGAAGATTGACGCTGCAAAAGAGTCAATCAAAAACTGCAATGACGAAATTGATCATGTAAAGATGAACTAAAATAAATGAAATAAGAAAGCAGAGGGAAACAAAGATGGACTATAATCAGATGAGCTTGAAGATGCATGAAGAAAATCACGGAAAGCTGGAGGTTGTCTCCAAGGTCGCAATCAATGACCGCGATGACTTAAGCACCGCTTATACACCAGGTGTTGCAGAGCCATGCCGTAAGATTCATGCGAATCCGGCTGACGTATACAAATATACCTGCAAGGCAAATACCGTTGCTGTTGTATCCGATGGTACGGCTGTACTTGGACTTGGCGACATCGGACCGGAGGCTGCGATTCCAGTTATGGAAGGAAAGTCTGTGCTGTTCAAACGGTTTGCAGGCGTGGATGCATTTCCAATCTGTCTGGATACAAAAGATGTCGATGAGATCGTGGAAACAGTAAAGCGGATCGCACCGGTATTCGGTGGTATCAATCTGGAGGATATTTCTGCTCCACGTTGTTTTGAGATTGAGAGCCGTCTGAAGGAAGAGCTGGATATTCCGGTATTCCATGATGATCAGCATGGTACAGCGATTGTTGTATCGGCAGGATTGATCAATGCATTGAAGCTGGTTGGAAAGCCATTTGATAAGGCAAATGTTGTGATCAATGGAGCTGGTTCCGCAGGTATTTCTATCTGCAAGCTGTTGCTCGCACTCGGTATCGGGAATGTTGTACTGGTCGATAAAAACGGAGCACTTTGTCCGGGTGAGGACTGGATGAATCCGGCACAAGCAGCGATGGCAGAGGTGACAAATAAAGATAAGCAGACTGGGGCACTTGCTGAGATCATGAAGGGCAAGGATGTCTTTATCGGTGTGTCTGCACCGAATATTGTAACTGCAGAGATGGTCGCATCGATGGCAAACGATCCAATCGTATTCGCAATGGCAAATCCAACACCGGAGATCATGCCAGAGGAAGCAAAGAAGGGCGGCGTGCGCGTGATGGCAACCGGTCGTTCTGATTATCCAAATCAGATCAACAACGTGCTTGTATTCCCTGGTATTTTCCGTGGTGCGCTGGATGCGAAGGCAAAGGCAATCACAGAGGAGATGAAGATTGCGGCAGCCAAGGCAATTGCTTCGATCGTAACAGATGAGGAATTAAATGAGGAGTATATCATTCCGGGTGCTTTTGATGAGAGAGTGGCAAAGGTCGTTGCCAAGGCAGTATCGGATGAGGCAAAGAAGCTCGGAATCGTAAAGGAATAAGATAGTTGTAAAGATGCGGGAGGTGTGCAGATGGACGGAATGAGTCAGAAGCTCGAACAGGTGCAGGCGGAAGTAAATAAAGTGATCAAGGGCAAGGAGGATGTTGTAAAGAAGGTTCTTGCTGCCGTGATTGCAGGCGGACATATTCTGATGGAGGATATTCCGGGTGTAGGTAAGACGACGCTTGCAACAACCTTTGCAAAGAGTATGTCAATGCACTATAAGCGTGTGCAGTTTACGCCGGATGTACTGCCGAGTGATATCCTGGGATTTTCCATGTATAACTCTGCCACCAAGGAGTTTGAATACCGGGAAGGTGCGGTATTTACGAATCTGTTCTTAGCGGATGAGATTAACCGAACCTCGCCGAAGACACAGTCCGCATTGCTTGAAGTTATGGAAGAAAAAACGGCGACGGTTGACGGTGTGACCCGGCCGTTGCCAGATCCATTTGTCGTAATCGCAACAGAGAATCCATATGGTTCTTCTGGTACGCAGATGCTGCCGGAATCCCAGCTTGACCGTTTTATGGTGTGTTTGTCCATGGGGTATCCAAGTCATGCAGATGCAGTGGCAATTCTGAAAGGAAATGCAGGGAAACCACTTTCGAAGGTGCAGGAAGTCATCTCGATGGAAGAGGTGCTTGCGTTGCGTGCGATGACAAATGATCTCTATGTGAAAGATGAAATCTATGAGTATATTGTAAATCTGGTGGAGGCAACCCGGACGATGGAGATCTTTTCGATGGGAGCCAGCCCGCGAGGTACGATTGCACTTTTGCGTATGGCAAAGGCAATGGCAGTGATCGACGGCAGAGATTATGTCTGTGCCAAGGATGTGCAGGATGTAGCGCGTGATGTATTAGGACATCGAGTGAAGCTGTCAGCACGTGGAAAGGCACAGGGTATCACAATGCAGCAGGCGATCGGAATGGTGATCGCAAATGTTACAGCACCGAGGGTATAAGGATTGGCAGAATATATTGTTCGGATAATTGGATATGGGTTATTGCTCTTTGTAAATGGGATGATCTACTATTTTCTGCATAGCCAGTTTTATTTTCTGGTGCTTGTGCTGATGGTGGCTGGACCAATCCTTTCCGCAATGTCGGTGTGGGTATTGCGGCATTATTTGCAGGTAGAGATTCATCATGCGCAGGATTCCTATGGGGTACAGGGGGAGACTGCGTATTTTACGATACAGATCAAAAATCCAACGTGGTTTGTCTCGCTGGATACGAAGCTGATCGTAAATGTGGAGAACACTCTGATGGAGACGATCGGGCAACAGGTATTTTCAGTGCCGGTACATGCGGGAAAAGGATATACCCTTACGCTTCCGGTTGTGGCGACGTATCCGGGACTGTTAAAGATCAGTGTGTCACGTGTGTATATCAAAGATCTGATGGGATTTTTTCGATTGAAGAAAAACGTGGAGCAGACGGCGGAGCTTAGTATCCTGCCGCGGGCTGTGACGGATATCGCATATGAAAAGACGGCACTTGAACAGGGCATGTTGGAGAGCGAGGAAAGCTTAAAACGGGGCAATGATTTCTCTGACGTGCAGGAAGTCCGGGAGTATATTCCGGGCGATAAGCTGATGAGTATCCATTGGAAGCTGTCGGCAAAGCGGGATATCCTGATGGTGAAGGATCGCGTGAGTATGTCGGATCACCAGCTTGTGATCGTGCCGGAGCTTTTTATCGATCAACCGGTGAATCTGGCGGCGATTCTGACGATGACGTATTCCGTGATTCTGGAACTGATACAGGAGCAGACGACCGTGCGGCTTTTGTATTGGAGTACAAACCGCTATGAATATGAAGATGTGAGGATTGATTATAAGGAAGAACTAGATGCGGCGTTTGCCCGTTTGTATTATGAGAAGGCATATAAGAATCCGAGTGAAGCGGCAGATCATATGGCACTGGTGCACCCGGAAATGCATGCATATCTGCATGTATTTAGTGATGGACAGGGTGCGCAGATGCAGGTGCGGGAAAATGAGTAGGTTATAATATGGCAAAAAAGAAACATGCAGATACAATTGAATCGATGGAACTGTGCGAGGGTGTGTACCTGCAGGAGGAATTCTTCGAGAAGAAGGAAAACCGGGTGCTTACTCTGTTGTTGAAGGGCTTCATTGTCTATCTTCTTTCGATGGGAAGTATCGGTTTTTATCTGACGGCATTTGACATTTCGTTTCATGTCGGGCTTTGCCATGCTTTGATTTTACTGACATCGCTTGGCTGTGCAATGTTGTATTACCGATTGATGGTGGAAAACCTCGGTTATCTGTTTTTGTTTGTCACCTTTGCATTTCTGGTATTTACATTCCGTGATTACATCAACAGTGGATTTTATGCGATCGTGAACATCACGGTTGATAATGCAGCCCAGTATTTCGATGTGGATATTCAGAGGTTATATGAGGAGAAAATTGGCAACCGGTATGTGACAGTCACGTTTGTGGCACTCTTTATCGGTATTGTGCTTGACATCTTATTAAATGTCTATATCTCCCGACGGATGCAGTATGTGACGGCAATCGTGATTATCATGTGTCTGAATCTGATTCCGCTTTATCTGACGATGGAGCCGGATCTGTTGTATGTGCTTATGATGCTTGCCGGTGTGGCTATGGCGATTATATTTAAGGCGGGAAAGCATTACAGTCCGCAGGTATCAGTCAAGCGAAGCAACGCACAGTTTCAGGTGCAGGGAAAAAAGAAAAAAGAGGTTGCCTATGTCTATGACGTGAAAGCAATGGTGCAGGCAGGGGTACTGGCGGTAGTCACTGCAATACTGGTCGTGACGGCGGCAAGCAGCTTTCGCCCGAAGGAGTCATTTAATGTCGGATACACCGGAAACAAATATAAAGATCTGACAATGGCGGCGATGTCGACGTTACTGGTCGACGGTTTTGAGGGCTTGTATCACAGAACTGGTACCAACGGCGGTGTTGGCGGTGGAAAGCTGGGAGAGGTTTCTACGGTTTATCTGGATAACCAGACCGATCTGGTTGTGAAGATGGCACCATATACATCAAACCGGATCTACCTGAAATCTTTTACTGGCGTCCGATATAACCCATATGCGAACGAGTGGACGCCAATGAGTGAAATCCGAAATTATGATGGCATGGACACGAATGCGGAGGCAAGATCGCTCAAAGAGCAATACGAGGAGAATCGTGAGGGCAGTGCCAAAGCAACGATGGAGATTCAATGTGTGGGTGTGTATCCGCAGTTGTATCAGCCATACTATACTGCCGATGCGGAGGTAATACGGAACGGTTATACGATTACATATTATCCGCGCGTGGCAGGAAACCAGGCGTCCGTGACGTCGGAGTCCCTCGCATATAATGATATGGATCTGTATGTGCCGGAGGAGAATTTAGAGGCGGTGTCACAGGTCGCATCGGAGCTTGGAACAATCGGAACGACAGACCATGTGATCGAGGAACTGAAAAATTATTATCAGGAGAATTATCCGTATACCGTCCGTCCGGGAAAGACACCAAAGAAAAAGGATTTTGTCAACTATTTCCTGTTGGAAAATAAGAAAGGCTATTGTTCTTATTTTGCAAGTGCGGCGGTGCTGATCTTCCGATACATGGGAATTCCGGCACGGTATGTGGAAGGTTATGCGATTGATTACGATCAGATATTAAGTGGCGAGCTGGTCGATGGCGCGGATTATGCAGATTATTATGATGGCTATTCTGAGATTGGTGAGACTGCATATGTAAAAGTGGATGTGACTGATGCCGATGCACATGCATGGGTGGAGGTGTACGATCCGGTAATCGGCTGGTATCCGGTGGATGTGACACCGTCGTCAAGCGACGATGAGGATATCACGAATTTCTGGGATGAGTTTGCAGATTTCATGGGCGGCGACGAAAGTGGTTCCGATACGGTTACAGAGAATGGAAATGCACTGACGATTCCGGACAATCTAATGCGGAATATCGTGTATGGACTGGCTGTGATCGCTGCTGGATTTGTTGTATTTCTGCTTGGAAAACAGTTTGTACTATGGATGTTATTCTATATCCGATTTGCCAAAGCTTCCTATAATGATAAGCTGATCTTATATTACAGCCGGATGGTGAAACGTTACGAGAAACGGCATACGGAGTTTGCAACATGTAAAAACTATGAGAATCAAATCCAATATATGCTTACCCATATGGCACAGGGAGAGGCGAGAACAGAGTTGGAACCGCAAGCCGGAACAGTAATTGAAATCTTGAATATCGCGGGCTTCTCGAATCAGTCCGTGGAAGAAGCAACCTATAAAAAGACGCAGGAATATCTGAAGAAACTGCGGCGGGCAGTGGGGAAGTAGACGTACAATAAAAATGTGCGTCTTTTTTTCTAAATTTTTCTAATTTTCCTCGAAAACCTATTGACTTTGTAGGAATTGAGTAGTAATATCTACTCAACGAATACATACTATTCCTACTAAAGAGGTATGAAATGTAGGAAATGGCAAAAATAGAAACGAAAAAGAAAAGGAGAAAACAAAGATGAAGATTGCAAAACAGTTAACTGAATTGATTGGAAATACTCCGCTTCTGGAGCTTACAAATTACGAGAAGGAGCAGGACTTGAAGGCAAAGATCGTAGTCAAGCTTGAGTACTTCAACCCACTTGGAAGTGTGAAGGACCGTGTTGCAAATGCGATGATCGAGCAGGGAATCAAGGATGGCAAGATCAATCAGGATACGATCATTATTGAGCCGACAAGCGGTAACACCGGAATCGGTCTTGCATTTGTATGTGCGGCAAAGGGACTGCATCTGATTCTGACGATGCCGGATACGATGAGTGTGGAGCGTCGGAAGATCGTAGGTGCACTTGGAGCAGAAATCGTCCTGACACCTGGACGCGATGGCATGAAGGGCGCAATCGCCAAGGCAGAGAGTCTGAAGGAGGAATATGGAAATGCATTTATTCCACAGCAGTTTGAGAATGCTGCAAATCCAGCCATCCATAAGGCAACGACAGCACAGGAGATCTGGAATGATACAGACGGACAGGTTGACATCTTCGTATCAGCCGTAGGTACAGGCGGAACCGTAACAGGAACCGGACTTGGCTTAAAGGAGAAGAATCCTGAGGTGAAGGTGGTTGCAGTAGAGCCTGCAAGCTCCCCGGTTCTTTCCGGAGGAAAGCCGGGTCCACATAAGATTCAGGGTATCGGTGCCGGATTCGTACCAGATGTGCTTCGTATGGATATCTTAGATGAGATCATCCCGGTAGAAAACGATGCAGCATTTGAGACATCCAGAGATGTAGCAAGAACCGATGGCGTACTCGTTGGTATCTCTTCCGGAGCTGCACTGTTCGCTGCAACCGAGCTTGCAAAGCGTCCGGAGAATGAAGGAAAGACAATCGTTGTATTGCTTCCGGATACCGGGGAGAGATATTTATCGACTTCTCTGTTTGTATAAATAAAAGGAACATTATGAAAAAAAAGATAATTCCCGTTCTACTTGCATTTGCGCTGCTTTTTACCGGATGCGGAAAGCAGGTGGATGGGACAATCCGAATTACAAATGTGTCATATGATCCGACGCGGGAATTCTATGAAGCATATAATCAGATGTTCGAGGAACATTATCAGGATACATATGGCGAGACTGTGGAGGTTATCCAGTCGCATGGTGGTTCCGGTGCACAGGCGCGATCCGTCGTGGAGGGCTGTAATGCGGATGTTGTAACACTCGCACTCGAACATGATATTACACTGATCCAGAATACCGGATTGATCGATGCGGGATGGAAAGAGGAATTCAGCGATGATTCCTCTCCATATACATCGACCATCGTATTCCTTGTAAGAAAGGGTAACCCGAAGCAGATTCAGGACTGGGACGATCTGATCCGCGAGGATGTGGAGGTCATCACACCCGATCCGAAGAGCAGCGGTGGCGCGTGCTGGAATTTCTTGGCTGCTTTAAGCTATGCGAAGACCGTATATAAGGAAGAAACGGAGCAGCAGGATTTCATGCGGAAGCTATACAGCCGGGTTTCGGTCATGGATTCCGGAGCCAGAGGTGCAACAACGACATTCGTGGAGAACAAAAAAGGCGATGTGCTTGTAGCATGGGAGAATGAAGCGATTACGATTCAGAATTCTTATGCCGGTGAATATGAGATCGTCAATCCATCGGTCAGCATACTGGCACAGCCGAGTGTGGCAATCGTCGATGACAATGCGGATGCCAACGGCACGCAGACCGTGAGTGAGCGGTATCTTGAATATCTGTACAGTGATGAGGCACAGCGGCTGATCGGCGTATATGGATATCGCCCATCGAATCAGAAGATTCTGGAAGAATTTTCAGACGTATTTGACCTGAACATCAATCTGTGGAGTATCGATGACTTTGGCGGATGGGACAACGCCTATGAAACGTATTTCGATGATGGTGCATTGTTCGATCAGATCTATAACCATTCGTAGAGGAAAGAGTACAAAAGCGATGAAGAAAGCAAAAAAGACGCGTGTGATTCCGGGATATCATCTGACATTTGGAATCGTAATTACATTATTATCCCTGATCGTACTGATCCCGCTTGCATCGGTGCTTGTCTATGCACTGAAGCTTTCGCCGGGGGAGTGGTTCCGGCTTATCATGAAGGAAAATGTGAGAAATGCATTTCTGACAAGTGTTGGATGTTCCTTCCTGGCAGCTGTGATCAATACCGTGTTTGGATTGATCCTTGCATGGACACTTGTCAAATATGAGTTTCCGGGGAAGAAGCTGTTAGATGGATTCATCGAGCTGCCGTTTGCGCTTCCGACTGCGGTTGCAGGTATCACGCTTTCAAAGCTTTTTACGGACAGTGGATTTTACGGGAAGATATTCGCGAAGCTTGGAATCCGGATCGCTTATACGAAGGCAGGACTTGTGATTGCTCTGATCTTTGTCGGAATCCCGTTTGTTGTGCGGGCGGTGCAGCCGGTATTAGAGAAGATGGACGGACAGTATGAGGAAGCAGCATTCATGCTTGGCGCAAGCCGCAGGAAAACATTTCTTGCTGTGATCCTTCCGGAGTTACGACCGGCACTGCTGACCGGATTCGGGCTGGCATTCGCCAGAGGCATCGGAGAGTACGGAAGTGTCATCTACATATCGGGAAACAGCGCGAAGGACAAGACGCAGGTCATCTCGTATGTGATCATGCAGAAGCTTGGAATGATCGATTATGAGAGCGCCACAGCGATTGCACTGCTGATGTTAATTATATCGTTTGTATTGTTGTTATTTATCAATATCGTTCAGGCGAGACAATCTGCCAGAACGAATCTGCTTTAATTAGTGTCCATGGGACGAAGTCCCATATTAGGATGACGCTGACAATCTGCCGCCGAACGGATGTGAGGGGCGATACATTAGGAAGGAGGAACCAGCATGAGTGAAAATGAGAAATTAGAGCGAAGCAGACGCCGGACAAAAATCATACTGATCACGATTACGGTACTGTTTATCGTGTTGATGCTGGTTGTGCCATTACTTTCTGTAATCGTCAATTCCCTGCGGGAGGGATTCACATTTTACATTGAGTCAATCTCGACAGAATATGTGCGTCACTCGCTACTTGTGACGCTGCTTGCAACCGGCATTGCGGTTGTAGTGAATACGATATTCGGAATCTGCGCCGCATGGCTGCTCACGAAGTTTTCCTTCCGGGGCAAACAGATTCTTGCAACTTTGATTGATATCCCATTTTCGATATCGCCGGTCATCGTAGGACTTGCCTACCTGATGACCTTCGGCAGACTTGGATGGTTCTACCCGGTGCTCCGGGCGTTTAATCAGCATTTAGGAACGGATGTGAGAATCGCATTTGCAATTCCGGGCGTAGTGCTCGCCACAGTATTTGTCACATTTCCGTTTGTCTCAAGAGAAATCATCCCGGTATTAAATGTACAGGGAAAGGATGAGGAAGAAGCCGCTGCACTGATGGGCGCAAAGGGATTCACGATATTTCGAAAGATCACATTCCCACATATGAAATGGGGACTGATCTACGGCATCATCCTCTGTACGGCGCGGGCACTGGGAGAGTTCGGTGCGGTGAATGCGCTCTCGAAGACGAGAGGCGAGACATTCACCCTGCCGCTTGAGATCGATGCCCTGTATATGTCAGGCACGAAGACCTCGATCACCGCGGCATTTGCGGTATCTTCGATTCTTGTGATCTTAGCGATCATCTTACTGATCGCAAGAAATATTATCGAGCATAGAGGAAAAGAGAAGGAGCCGAAAGGAACAAGGTAGAGACTATGTATGTGGAAATGAAAAATATCTATAAAAAATATGGTGATTTCCTTGCATCGGACAATGTGAGCTTCGGCGTCGAGAAAGGAAAGCTGGTCGCTCTGCTTGGACCATCCGGAAGCGGAAAGACAACACTTCTTCGGATGATCGCAGGACTGGAGAATCCAAATGAAGGTGATATATTTATTGACGGCAAACGCGTCAATGATATCCCGGCGTCAAAACGTGGAATCGGATTCGTATTTCAAAGCTATGCGCTGTTTCGTTATATGACGGTATATGAAAATGTAGCATTTGGATTGGAGCTTCAGAAGATGCCGAAGAAACAGATTAAGGAACGTGTGACCGAGCTGTTATCGCTGACCGGACTTGCCGGCATGGAGAAGCGGTATCCGAATCAGCTATCCGGTGGACAGCGGCAGCGGGTGGCATTCGCCAGAGCATTAGCTCCGAATCCACAGGTACTGTTGTTGGACGAACCATTTGCAGCGATTGACGCGAAGGTGCGGACCGAGCTTCGGACATGGTTAAAAGAGATGGTTACAAAGCTTGGTATCACAAGTATCTTCGTCACACATGATCAGGATGAGGCGGTCGAGGTTGCGGATGAGATTATCATCACGAACCACGGCGTGGTTGAGCAGATGGGAACACCGCTAGAGATCTACAAATCCCCGGATACCCCATTTGTGGCACAGTTTATCGGACGGTCATCTGTAGTGGAAGATTATGACCGGCTGAAAGGATTTGAACGAATCCCACATGCAGACAAGGCGGTGATCCGGCCGGAGTTCGTGAAGATCTCGAAGAGTGGAAAGCTCGATCAGTATATCAGTGCTGCGGAGCTTGGGACGGTCAAGGAAGTGATCTTCAAGGGAAACCGCATGGATGTGGTTGTCGATATCAACGGAATTGAGTTAACTGGTGAGCGGTCGCTCGAAAAAGATCTCGTATCCGTCGGGGAGACGGTACATGTGCTGATCTACCGGTTATATGTATTTGATGAAGAAAAGACGTATTTGTTAGAGAATAAAGAGATGCAGGAGCAGGATGTATTCTACATCTAGTGCAAAGGAAAACTGGAAGGGAGTCGCTTATGAATATCGAGAACACAGAGCTTCTTCATACGGACGTGCTGATCATCGGTGGCGGAACCGCCGGATGCTATGCGGCACTTACCGTAAGGGAGAATTCCGATTACAAGATCATCATAGCGGAAAAGGCGAACATCAAGCGGAGCGGATGCTTAGCTGCCGGTGTCAACGCAATCAATGCTTATATTGTGAAGGGCAGAAAGCCGGAAGATTATGTGGACTACGCGAAGAAGGACGCGGACAACATCGTACGGGAGGATCTGCTGCTCACAATGTCCGAGGGGTTGAACCGTGTGACGGCGAAGATGGAACAGCTTGGACTGGTCATCTTAAAAGATGAAGATGGAGAGTACGTTGCCAGAGGCAACCGGAACATCAAGATTAACGGTGAGAACATGAAACCGCTTCTCGCATCGGCAGTGGAAGCGCTTCCGGATGTCACGATCTTAAACCGGGTGAATATCACTGATTACTTAATCGAAGATAATGAGATCAAAGGTGCGATTGGATTTTCCATCGAAGAGCACAAAGCCTATGTGATCCGGGCGAAGAAAGTGCTTTGTGCAACCGGTGGTGCGGCTGGCCTGTACCGACCGAACAATCCGGGATTTTCGAGACATAAGATGTGGTACCCGCCATTTAATACCGGAGCGGGATTCGCGATGGGGATCCTTGGTGGTGCCGAGATGACAACGTTCGAGATGCGGTTTATTGCCCTTCGTTGTAAGGACACGATCGCACCGACCGGAACGATCGCACAGGGCGTTGGCGCGAAACAGGTAAATTCCCTTGGCGAGGTCTATGAGACAAAATACGGACTGACGACTTCCGAGCGTGTGTATGGCACGGTGATGGAGAATTTGCAGGGCAGAGGTCCTTGTTATCTTCGTACCGAAGGTATTTCAGAGGAACAGAACGAATCGCTGAAAAAGGCGTATCTGAACATGGCACCGAGTCAGACGCTGAAATGGCTAGAATCCGGCAGGAAGCCGAGTGAGCAGAATGTTGAGATCGAAGGAACCGAGCCGTATATCGTAGGCGGACATACCGCGAGTGGCTACTGGGTTGACACGAACCGCCAGACGACAATCAACGGATTATATGCAGCCGGGGATGTGGCAGGTGGCTGCCCGCAGAAATATGTGACAGGCGCGATGGTCGAGGGCGAGATCGCGGCGAAGCATATCGTGCAGATGCTCGACGAGCAGGAAAGTGCTTCGGATGAGAGATCTGAAGTTGAGACACTTGATGCAAAACTTCAGACGGTTGTGGATGATAAGATCACCGAATACAGCCATTACCTGAACAATCCATCCGGGATGTTTACAACAGAGGCACTTGAGGAAGCAATGCAGAAGGTCATGGATAATTATGCAGGCGGAATCTCCACCCATTACCAGTTCAACGCGAAGCAGTTAGAGCTGGCAAAGCAGAAGATCAAGCAGCTGCAGGAGCTTCTGCCAGATGTGAAGGCGGACGACATGCACGAGTTGATGTTTGTCTATGAGCTGAGGGAGCGATTGGTTGTATGCTTATCCGTGATTGCGCATCTTGAGGCAAGAAAAGAGACACGCTGGCACAGCTTCGCAGAGAATCTGGATTATCCGGAGAAGAGCGATGCGTGGTTAAAATATGTAAACTCCAGATACGAGGACGGCGAGATTAAAATCATCTTCCGTGACTTAGTAGGAAGGGAGGAAGCTTATGAGCATCTTCATTGATAAAGAAAAATGTAAGAAATGTGGCAAATGTGCAGCTGTCTGTCCGGGCAGCCTGATCGGTAAGAATCCGGATGGAACCGCATGCATGCGCTACCCGAAAGACTGCTGGGGCTGTTCTTCATGCATCAAGGAATGTAAGTTCGGTGCGATTGCCTTATACCTTGGCGCAGACATCGGCGGCATGGGAAGTAAGATGACCGTGAATGCAGAGGACGGCAAACTTTATTGGAACATCGAGAAACGGGATGGCACAACCGAACAGGTTGTGATCAATCAGAAGGAATCGAACAAGTATTAGATCGAAAGGAAGGTACAAGAGGATGGGACAGTTATCACATCTGGATGAATTGGAAGCAGAAGCGATTTACATTATCAGAGAAGTGGCAGCCGAGTGTGAGAAGCCGGTTATGCTTTATTCCATCGGAAAGGACAGCTCCGTTATGCTGCATCTGGCGATGAAAGCATTTTACCCGGAGAAGCCACCATTTCCGTTCCTGCATGTCAACACGACATGGAAGTTCAAGGAGATGATCGAGTTCCGCGATTACATGGCGAAGAAGCTCGGAATCGAGATGATCGAGTATATCAACGAGGAAGGCGTAAAGCAGGGCATCAATCCATTTGATCATGGCAGTGCTTACACAGACATCATGAAGACACAGGCGTTGAAGCAGGCACTTGACAAATACGGATTTACCGCAGCCTTTGGTGGCGGCAGAAGAGACGAGGAGAAATCAAGAGCCAAAGAGCGTATCTTCTCCTTTAGAAATGAGCATCACGCATGGGACCCGAAGAACCAGAGACCGGAGATGTGGAAGCTTTACAATTCCAAGATCAAGAAGAAAGAGGAAGTTCGTGTATTCCCACTTTCGAACTGGACAGAGAAGGACATCTGGCAGTATATCAAGCGTGAGAACATCGAGATCCCATCACTGTATTTTGCAAAGGTGAGGCCGGTCGTATACCGGGATGGAAATATCATCATGGTAGATGATGATCGTATGAAGCTTCTGCCGGGCGAGAAGATCGAGTACAAGAGCGTGCGTTTCCGTACACTTGGATGTTACCCGCTGACCGGTGGATGCGAGTCAACCGCAGATACATTGGATGCAATTATAGAGGAAACACTTTCAGCAGTTTCTTCCGAGCGTACAACGCGTGTTATCGACAACGAGGCAGCCGGAAGCATGGAACGAAGAAAACGGGAGGGATATTTCTAAGATGAGCGGATTATTAAAATTTATCACTTGCGGTAGTGTGGACGATGGAAAATCCACATTGATCGGACATATCTTATATGATTCCAAGCTGCTTTACGCAGATCAGGAAAAGGCACTTGAATTAGACAGTAAGGTCGGAAGCCGCGGCGGTGCGATCGATTACTCCCTTCTGTTGGACGGACTGATGGCAGAGCGTGAGCAGGGTATCACGATCGACGTTGCCTACCGGTATTTTACAACAGACAAGCGAAGCTTTATCGTGGCAGATACACCGGGACATGAGGAGTACACAAGAAACATGGCAGTCGGAGCATCCTTTGCAGATCTTGCCGTAATCTTGGTGGATGCCAAGCAGGGCGTGCTCGTCCAGACAAGACGACATGCACGAATTTGTGCATTGATGGGTATCCGGTACTTCGTATTTGCAGTCAATAAGATGGATCTTGTCGGTTACGATGAGACACGTTTCCGTGAGATCGAGAAGCAGATTGCGGAGCTTACAAAAGAGCTGTCACTTCCAAATGTAACGATCATTCCGGTTTCCGCAACCGAGGGCGATAATGTTACAACAAAGTCAGAAAATATTCCTTGGTACACAGGCAAGGCATTGCTTCCGTACCTTGAGGATATTGATATTGCAGAGGACGACAGCGAGCAGGGATTCTACATGCCGGTACAGCGTGTGTGCCGTCCGGACCATACATTCCGTGGATTCCAGGGACAAATCGAGCATGGAAGCATACATGTGGGTGACGAGATCACAACACTTCCAAGCAACGAGACAGCGAAGGTAAAGAGCATTTACATCGGAGATAAGGACAGTGAATCCGCAGCGAAGGGACAGCCGGTTACCATCCAGCTTGACCGTGAGGTGGATGTATCAAGAGGATGCGTTCTGTCAGTTGCATCCGGTGCGAAGGTTGCTTCTTCCATTACAGCAACGCTGTTGTGGATGGACGACGAGGAGCTGCAAAATGGCAAGAACTTCTTCTTTAAGCTTGGCACGAAGATGATCCTTGGTGCCGTGACGGATATCGAATATGCGATCGATGTCAACACCGGTGAGAAAAAGAAGGTTAGCAGCTTAAGCAAAAATGAGATTGCGGTCTGCAAGATCTCTCTGGCAGATAAGATCGTGGTCGACGAATTTAAGAATCATAAGACACTGGGTGAGTTCATCCTGATAGACCGTGTTACAAATATGACTTCTGCCTGCGGTGTCGTAGAGCAGGTACATACCGAAGAAACCGGACTGTACGAGGGCAGAGTTGACAGAAATACAAGAGCCGCATTAAAGAGCCAGAAGGCAATTACAGTGAAGTTTGTGGAAGGAAAGACAATCAACCGTGCGTATGTTGAGGAAGTGGAGAAGGCACTGAGCATTGAAGGACGTCACACATACCTGTACGCGCCAGCCGATGGCGAGGCGATTGAGACCGTTGTGAAGCATCTGCACCGTGCCGGACTTGTCGTATTGCTGCTTGTAAATGAGAAACAGGACAAGACACTTACCGGAACTTATGATCTCGTATTTGAGGGCGATGCAAATGAAGAAGAGGTAAGCAGGCAGATAAGATCCGCATCCGCATATGAGGGTACGATCGTTGCAGGAAGAGATTATATCTAGGAGGCGCCTATGAGGTTTAATACGACACTTTTACATGGAAATAAAATGGGTGATGTCAATACCGGCGCGACACTCACACCTGTGTATCAGTCAAGTGCCTTTTACCAGCCATCTGCAGAACAGCACGAGAAGCTGTTTCACAATAAGGCAACCGGATTTTCGTATACGCGAATCAACAACCCGACGATCTTTGCCTTTGAGGAACGCATGACGACGCTTGAAGGCGGACTTGCATCGGTTGCCTGTGCATCCGGTATGGCAGCCATCACAAATGCCCTTTTGAATATCGTGACATGCGGACAGGAGATTGTTGCATCGACCAGCCTGTATGGTGGTTCGATTGATGTGTTCCATGATTTTGAAGCATTTGGAATCAAGACGGTGTTCGTCGATATCAGCGATGTGAATGCAGTCGAGGCAGCCATCAATGAGAATACGCGTGTGATATTCGCAGAGACGATCGGCAATCCGAAGCTCGATGTCGTGGATATCGAGGCACTTGCTGAGCTGGCACATCGACATGATCTGCCGCTTGTGATGGATAACACCGTGGCAACGGCATATCTGGTAAAGCCGATTGAGAAGGGCGCAGACATCGTTGTCAATTCCACATCGAAATACATCAACGGCAACAGCAACGCAATCAGCGGTGTGATCACAGAGAGCGGACGGTTCAAATGGAATAAAGAGAAATATCCGGGAGTTGCAGAATACGCAAGATTTGGTAAAATGGCTTATACAGCAAAGCTTCGGAATGGGTTGTTCCGTAATACGGGAGCCTGCATGGCACCGCAGACAGCATTTTACAACCTGATCGGAATGGAGACACTGGGACTTAGGATGGAGCGTGCCTGCAGCAATGCAAAGGCGCTCGCAGAGTTTTTGAATACATACCCGGATATCACGGTGAACTATCCGGGGTTAGCCTGTAGTCCTTGGCATGATGTGGCAGATAAGGTGCTTGCAAATGGATATGGCGCGATCTTAACAATCCGGGTAGGTTCGAAGGAACGTGCATTTTCCATTATCAACAACCTGAGCATTCCAAAGATCGTATCCAATATCGGAGATACGAAGACGTTGATTATTCATCCGGAGTCAACGCTGAATGCACATAGTACAGAGAAAGAAAAAGAAGATGCAGGCGTCTTCGACAATCTGATCCGAATCAGTGTGGGCATAGAGGATATCGAGGATCTGATCGAAGATTTCAAAGCGGCACTCGCTTAGACGTTATGGCATGCATTACCAACAGGAGGATGAAAAGAGATGGCAGTTGATTATGCAGCATTAAAAAAAGGTGGATTTATGAGACAGAAGCAGAAGAATAACTTCTCGCTTCGTTTACAGGTAGTCGGAGGAAATCTGACGGCGGAAAATCTGAAGAAGATCGCCGAGGTAGCAGAAAAATATGGGGATGGACATGTCCATCTGACATCGAGACAGAGTGTGGAGATTCCATTTGTCAAGCTTGATGATGTGGAGGAAGTAAAGGCAGAGCTTGCCAAGGGGGGCTGTAAGCCGGGTGTGTGTGGACCACGTGTTCGTACCGTAACTGCGTGCCAGGGTAATCAGATCTGTCCAAGCGGAAATATTGATACTTACGATATCGCGAAGAAATTAGACGCACGGTATTATGCGAGAGAATTGCCACACAAGTTCAAGTTCGGTGTGACCGGATGTCAGAACAACTGCTTAAAGGCAGAGGAAAATGATGTCGGAATCAAGGGCGCATGTGTTGTTTCTTACGATGAGCCAAGCTGTATCATGTGTGGTGTCTGTGTGAAGGCGTGCCGCGAGAATGCGATCACGATCGAGGATGGCAAGCTGACACTTGATACAAGCAAATGTAACTACTGTGGCAGATGTGCCAAGGCGTGTCCGACAGATGCATGGAAGGGCGAGAGCGGATATCTCGTATCCTTTGGTGGTTTGTTCGGAAATCAGATCTGCAAGGGAGAATCCTTCCTTCCGGTTATTACATCGGAGGAACAGTTATTCCGTGTGACAGATGCAGCCATTCAGTTTTTTGATGATTACGCAAATCCAAGTGAGCGTTTCCGTTTTACACTGGACCGTGTTGGAATCGATAAATTTAAGGAAGTTATAAAGGAGGCTTATAATGGGTGATTTTGAGATTGATGAGAGAGTCGATATCACAGATGTTGTCTGCCCGATGACATTTGTAAAGGCAAAGGTAGCGATGGAAGAACTGGAGATCGGTCAGGTGCTTGCAGTTACCATGAACGATGGTGAGCCGGTGCAGAATGTACCACGAAGCTTCAAGGAAGAAGGACAGCAGATTTTAAAGCTGATCGACAACGAGAACGGCACATACGATCTGATCGTGAAGAAGGTCGAAGAGTAGGAGGCAGCTATGGCAAAACGAGTAGGAACCGCAGAATTTGAAGCGGAAGTACTGAAAGAGAAGCTTCCGGTGATCGTAGAGTTTTATTCTGACAGCTGCATCCCATGTAAGCAGTTATCACCGATCCTTGGCGGGATCGAGGATGATTACGAGGATCAGGTCAAGGTTGTCAAGGTCAATGTGAATTTCGACGCAGATCTTGCCGGGAAATATCAGGTAATGGCATCCCCAACGATTCTCTTCTTCAAGGATGGTAAGGAAGTTGACCGTATCCGCGGACTGGTAAAGCGACCGGAGCTGGAAGATAAAGTGAAAACGATATTGGAGTAAGACACACAAAGTTAATTACAAACAATAATGAAGTTTAATTCGGTAAATAGAGTTGTATATAATTACTAATTCTAAAGCAGACCATTGGAACACGCTGGTACTTAATGAATGGCAAACTCGTTTGTCATGAATTTAGTACCACTGCGTGTGGAAGTGAGCGAGAGCGGGTCTGCGTAGAATAGTAATTATATACAACTCATAGATAGGCTAAAAACTTCATAATTGTTTGGAACAAAGGAGGATAAATAAATGACAGTTGTAGTGGCAGGCGTTAAGAAGGAAGTAGAAGCAGGAACAACCATCGCAAAACTCATCGTAGATGAGAAGGTGGAGAATCCGGATTATGTAACAGTTACCGTCAACGATGACTTTGTTGACAGCGACGCATTTGACAAGACAGAACTGAAGGACGGAGATGCAGTAGAGTTCCTGTACTTCATGGGAGGAGGCGCATTTTAATGGCATTTACGAATGAACAGATGGAACGTTACAGCCGTCATATCATTCTGCAGGAAGTTGGTGTAAAAGGACAGAAGAAACTGATGAACGGCAAGGTTCTGATCATCGGTGCCGGAGGTCTCGGTGCACCTGCAGCAATGTATTTGGCAGCAGCCGGCGTTGGTACGATCGGTATTGCCGATGCCGATGAGGTAGACCTTTCAAATCTGCAGAGACAGATCATTCATGGAACTGCAGATGTAGGCAAAGCGAAGGTAAAATCCGCAAAAGAGACAATGAATGCGATGAACCCGGATGTCACAGTCAATACATACCGTGAATTTGTAACCTCAGAAAATATCATGGATCTGATCAAGGATTACGATTTCATCATTGATGGAACCGATAACTTCCCGGCGAAGTTCCTTATAAACGATGCCTGTGTTATGGCGAAGAAGCCATTTTCCCATGCAGGTATCATCCGTTTCAAGGGTCAGCTTATGACGTATGTGCCGGGAGAAGGTCCTTGCTATCGTTGTGTATTCAAGAATCCGCCACCAAAGGATGCAGTTCCAACCTGTAAGCAGGCTGGCGTTATCGGTGCGATGGGAGGTGTCATCGGAAGCTTACAGGCGATGGAAGCAATCAAGTACCTGATCGGCGTCGGCGATCTGCTCACAGGCAAGCTTCTGACTTTTGATGCATTGAAGATGGAATTCCATACGATCAAGCTTCCGGATAACCATAAGACATGTGCAATCTGTGGCGACCATCCGACGATTCACAAGCTGATTGATTATGAACAGGTCGAGTGTGACGGAAAGTAGGTAGAGCCATGTTAGTGATGACAAAAGCAGATTATGAGAAGATTCTGGAGCATTGCAAGAAGGGGCTGCCAAATGAATCCTGTGGATTGATCGGCGGTGTCGTTGAAGATGGAAAGAGATACATCAAGAAGGTATATCTGCTCACGAATATCGATGCGAGCAACGAGCATTTCTCGATGGACCCAAAGGAGCAGCTTGCCGCAGTCAAGGATATGCGTGCAAATGGATACCAGCTGCTTGGCAACTTCCATTCTCATCCGGAATCCCCATCACGCCCGTCCGAGGAGGACAAGCGTCTGGCATATGATTCCAAGGTGAATTATCTGATCCTTTCTTTGATGGATTTAGAGAACCCGGTATTGAACGCATTCCATATTGACGAGGAAAAAAATGTGACCAGGGAAGAACTTGTAATCGAATAAGATTATTTGAGCGGCAGGAAGGGGATTCCTGCCGTTTCTGCGTGGTAAGCTGACAGGATGTGGGCGTAGCGAGCGGGAAACGGGCTGAAAAACCCACGACGTGGGTTTTGGAGACGGAAAAGCAAGCAGAAAACCCAGAACCGGAAGCAAGAGCAATTTCTAAGGTTGATTGAAAGAAGAATGTCAATTATAATATGTAGTATGTATATGAATAAAAACAGTTAACAGGAAGAAGCACCTATGATATGCATCAGTATCACACATAAGAATTTAACAGCGGCGAAGCGGGAGTGCTTTGCCTGCAATGATGAGGAACAGATAAAACTGGCAGGTGCCGTGGCAAAGGCATATCCGGAAGCCGGGTTGGTTTTACTTATGACATGTAATCGAAGCGAGATCTATATGAGTGGCACAGACACGGATTTTGTGTGGCTGGAACAGCAGTTTGCGGATACAAAGAAATTCCCGGTCGAGGCGTTGAAAGGTGCGGCTATGCGGTATGAAGGTCGAAGCTGCCTGACACATCTGTGCCGCGTAGTCTGTGGACTGGATTCTGCTGTGCTTGGAGAGGTTGAAATTATAAGACAGGTCAAGCAGGCGTATCTTGCGGCGAAAGAGCGCGGGCAGACCGATGCGGAAATGAATATGGTATTTCAAGGGGCATTGCGGCTTGCCAAGGAGGTTGTAGAAACCTCGCAGATGACGCACCTTCCGGTATCTGTCGGAACACTTGCATGTACAGCGGCGTTGGAATTTGGTGAAGGAAAAAATGTCCTCATCATCGGAGCTGCCGGGCAGATGGGAAGCATTGTGATGCGGGATCTGCTCGATGCAGATGCAAAGGTGCAGATCGTCGGAACGAGCCGGAAGCATAAGCAGGCATTGCAGAAAATTTTCTCGCATGAGCGGGTGCAATGGGTGCATTACGACCGGCGATATGAATATCTGGACTGGGCGGATGTGATTATCAGTGTGACTGACAGTCCGCATTATACATTCCTTGCAGATAAGGTAGCGGAAATACGCAAGGAAACAAAACCACAGTTGTTCTTAGACCTTGCGATTCCACGGGATATTGATGCAGAGATCGGAAGACTTTCCAGCTGCGTCGTGAAAGATCTCGACTATATCAAGTCGCTTGCGACGGAAAATAACCGAAAGAAACTTTCCGAGGCAAAGAAGATTGAATTACTGATTGAAGAACATGTGGACGAGATGCAGAAGCTGCTTGCATTTCGTGCATTTGTCGGGACGAGGAAGTACATCACGGAGAAGCTTGGCGAGAAATCCGCGATGTGGCTTTTGTACCAGTTGAAAGACGTTCTGGATGCACAGGACTTAAATCACGTATTAAAGGGGATAGAAGATGGCGTATTTTCCATTCATGATACAACTCGATGATAAACAATGTCTGATCGTAGGCGGCGGTGCAGTTGCAGCGCGGAAGGCGGCACAGATGTGTGAGTTTGGCGCATGTGTAACGGTGGTAGCACCGGAGATCTGCGCGGAACTGCTGGCTATCGCAGATACGGAACGAATAGATGAAACAGCAGGCATAGTAGAAAATATTGATGGTAATTGCCAGAAAAAGCCGGAACGAATCCGGGTGTGGAAGCGGGAAGTCACAGAGGCAGACATTTCCGGCATGGACGTTGTAATCATGGCGACAGATGATGCGGAGCTTAATTCGCAGTATGCGGAGCTTTGCAGAAGTAAGCATATATTGGTAAATGTGGTCGATGTGAAGAAGGATTGTGATTTCTATTTCCCGGCAATCATCAAGCAGGGGGAGGTCGTTGTTTCGGTGTCTACCGGAGGCAACAGTCCGATGCTTGCATCGAAGATCAAGAAGGATATCCGGCAGACACTTCGGACAGACTATGGTCAGATCGCGGATGAGCTTGGAGCTATCCGGGAGAAAATTCTGGCAGAGGAGCCGGATGAACGGGCAAGAAAACGAAGATTTGCAGCAATTGTGGAGGCAAAAATGCAGGAACAGAGAATCCGGATCGGGACGCGGGGAAGCAGACTTGCGCAGATTCAGACAGATATGGTGATCGAACAATTAAAGAAGCATTACCCGGATGTGCAGTTTGAGAAAGTGATCGTGACGACGAAGGGTGACAAGCAGAAAGAGGCAGCAATCAGTTCCTTTGGCGGCAAGGCGGTGTTCGTCGAGGAAATCGAGGAAGCCTTGCTGGACGGTACGATCGATCTGGCGGTACACAGTGCGAAGGATATGCCGAATCCATGCAAGAAGGGACTTGTCATCGCGGGCGTTCTGCCGCGTGCCTGCGTGCAGGATGTGCTGATCTATCGTGCGGATACGGATATCCGGTCGAAGAATACATTTACCGTTGGAACCGGAAGCTTGCGCAGACGCAGCCAGATTAAGGAGATATACCCACAGGCAGAGTGCATGGAACTTCGGGGAAATGTCACGACGCGCATACAGAAATTGCGGGATGGCTTATATGATGCGATCATCCTTGCGGCGGCGGGAATCGAACGGTTAGGTATCGAGAAGGAACCGGATCTTGTCTATGAATATCTCGATGTAGATGTGATGCTTCCGGCAGCCGGACAGGGTATTATCGCGATCGAGGCGTGTGAGGGGACTCTTCCGTATCATATGGCAGAGACAATCAGTGATGCGGAGACAGAGGGCTGTCTGCGTGCCGAGCGTGCGGTTGTCCGTGAGATGGAAGCGGGCTGCCATGAGCCAATTGGTGTATATGCGACATGGAAAAATGAAAAGAAGCTTTGTGTGCGCGTGATGAACGCCAGAAGTGGAAGTGTCAAGCGAGAGACGTTTGAACGTGAAATGGAAGACGCGAATTAACTTGGATAATGGGGCACAGCTTATAACGGTGTCAGCGAAGAAAGGCGGAGGGATATGAAAATTAAATTCGATCGAATAATTGCAAAAACTGCAAAATGCTGTGCGCTTATATGTACGGTTCTTTTTGTAATTGGTGTAGTCTTTTCGTTTCTTGAAATTGATGGTACAGAGTTTTTCTATATCATGACAATCTATGCAAGCGTGCTTGTGGGGGTTCCATGTTATGTAGTCCTTCTCTCTGCGAAATTTTATTTTATCCGTCTGCGGGCCTACGGCTACGAAATTCCGGAAAATAAAAAAACATATGGGAATAATCTGAACAATCTTCCGAAGACGCGCGAGGCAGGAAGATCGCTTTTTGCAAAGCACAGCCGGATTGGAATGTGGATGTATTTCGCATTCTTTGTCCTGTTTCTGGTGGTGGATGTGATGTATCTGATCAAATGGCATTTTATGAAAGATATCTGTACATTTCTGTTCACTGTGTGTCTGGTTCTGGATATCGTCTGGCTTATTCTTGCGGTAATTATGTGGCGGCAGAGAAATACAGAGAAGTACCGGGATGATGTGGAATGTGACAAAACGCGCAAAGAGCGTCTGAATCTTGAGAATATAATTGTATTTGCAATCTTCTGGGCAATCGTCTGTGCGCTCGTGAGTAATCTGGCGGTGACGACAACAAAATATATGGATAAGGCGCAGAGGGAGAATGCACAAGTGGCTGCGTCTGAATTAAAAATGGCGGATAATACGGTGGAATTAGGAAATTATGAACCATAAAGAAAAACTATATCGAGAAATTAAAAAGTTCACAAAATGGGCGGATCCATGCATTGCTGTTTGTAATAGCCAGAGATAATGAGTGTGAGGAGCTTGTAGAAGAGAAACTGGTGTTGCGCAGGGACTGGTTTGAATTGCTTGCAAAAAAGAGCATTGGATCAAAATATGTGAATGCAGAGTGGCAGTTTGCGAAGCATCTTGGAGATTGCGAGGGTTGTGATCCGGAACTTATATTTTCATTTATTAAATCGGAGTATGAATATACTTCCAGAATGGCACTTTGGACGATGGTGGAATTAAAGCCGGAATGTGCGGAACGCTATGCGTTTGAATTTTGGGATTGTGGGAAATATCCGGCGGGTTCTTCGGAAGATGAATATCAAAAAATCATGGCGTTGCATGTATTGGCGAAGCTCAACTCACCGAGATTAGAAGCGTATCTGGAGCGGGCGAAGCAATCGGATTATAAGTGGTTGCGGAAAAATGCAGAGGAGCTATCGGCAAAATAAAATTGAAAATCAAGGCCAATATCATTGAGATATATTGCCGATAATGCTATAATTATTCCGATAAACGTTTGTTTTATGGAGGTATGTATGAGATATATTGGCGTAAAAGAAGCTGCTACAAAATGGAATATATCAGAGAGAAGTGTGAGAAATTATTGCACAAATGGAAGAATACCGGGAGCTGTTTTAGACGGGAAAACGTGGGATATACCGGAAGATGCAGTAAAGCCACAGAGGAAGAAACGGACAGAGAAGATAGAAACAGATTTACTGTCACGTTTGAGAATGGAAAAAGAATCGGGTATTTCGGGTGGAATATATCATAAGATACAGATTGAATTAACATATAATTCAAATCATATAGAGGGAAGCAGACTTACGCACGATCAAACAAGATATATCTTTGAAACGAACACAATTGGGATACAGGATGGTACCGTAAATGTTGATGATATCGTAGAGACGGCAAATCATTTTACATGTATAGATCTGATTATCGAACAGGCGCATTATAAGTTAAGTGAAGCCTTTATTAAGCAGCTTCATGCTATTTTGAAATCGGGCACATCGGATAGTCGCAAATCATGGTTTGCGGTTGGTGATTATAAAAGATTTGCAAATGAAGTTGGTGGGAGTGTGACGACGAAACCGGAGCAGGTTGCAAAAGAAATGAGACAATTATTAAAACAGTATAATGCCGATTCTGCAAAAACATTGGAAGATATTATAGAATTTCATTATATGTTTGAAAAAATTCATCCGTTTCAGGATGGAAATGGACGTGTTGGCAGATTGATCATGTTCAAAGAATGTCTTCGTAATGGAATTACACCTTTTATCATTGAGGATGATATCAAGGAATTTTATTATCGGGGATTGAAAGAGTGGAAGAATGAGCGGGGGTATTTGATAGATACATGTTTGACCGCACAAGACAGATTTAAGGCGTATATGGATTATTTTCAGCTTAGGTATCAGGATTAGGATGTCATGTTTCCGGAGTGCCGGGAGTTCCTTTCGTATTCTTTTTGCTGGCAGGTTTTTTCTCACCGAATAAATGGTTGATGCTTATTGCACTGCTTGATTTTAGTCTTACATACTTGCCGGTCTTTTTGTTGAAAGAACATCTGAAAAAGGGCAAAAGCGAAAGGGAAAGCAATGAAATATATATGAGATCGGAAGAGAGGGAGCGTGGAGAATGAAGAAATTAACGAAGGAAGAGAAACATAAGCAGTGTGTAAAAGAAATCAGAGCCACACTGATCGTTGTCGGAATCTGCTTTTTGTGGCATGTGCTGACGGCGTTCTTGTTGAACTCGGTGGATTGGACGTTGTTCCATATGCCGGCGTGGTTTGTGGTTTCTGTGTTAGGGACAGTTGTGATTGCAATCATAGGGGTATTCTGGTTGCTCAGATTCGTGTTTGTAGATTTTTCGTATGAGGAGGATGCAGAAGATGAGCAGTAATCAGATTATCATTTTATCCGTGTTTCTAGGATATCTTTTATTCAATGTTGTAGTGAGTTTTGCGTACAGTAAAAAGGCAGAGAAAAGTTTGCATACATCTGAAGAGAACAAGTATTTTATCGGCGGAAGAAATATGAACGGTATTGTGCTTGCGATGACGATTATGGCGACATATACATCTGCCAGTTCCTTTATTTCTGGTCCGGGAGCGGCTGGACTTACCTATGGATATGCACAGGCGTGGATCGCCGCAATTCAGGTGCCGGTTACATTTCTGGTGCTTGGCGTGCTTGGAAATAAACTGGCACTTGTATCCCGTAGAGCTGGTGCGGTTACGGTTGTCGGTTATTTCAAGGCACGATACAAAAGCGATGTGCTTGTGATATTTACAAGCCTTGGACTGATTGCATTTTTCATTGCACAGATGATCAGTCAGTTCACAGGTGGCGCGACGCTGATCGCATCCATAACAGGACTCGATCATGTGACATCGTTGTTGATCTTTGGAACGGTCGTGATTCTGTATACGGCGATCGGCGGATTCAGTGCGGTTGTGATTACGGATACGATACAGGGAATCGTTATGTGTATTGGAACATTCCTGTTTATATTTTTCGTCTTAAAAGAGGGCGGCGGGCTTGCATCAATCGATGCGGGACTGGCTGCAAATCTGCCGGACGTGTACGACGATATCTTCTCGAAATATACGCCGGGAGGTTTGCTTAGTTATTGGATTCTGGTTGGATTCGGAACATTGGGACTTCCGCAGACAGCCGTGCGTGCGATGGGATTTAAGGATACCAAGAGTATGCACAAAGCGATGTGGATTGGTGTGCTGACATGCAGCTTTGTAATCATTGGCATGCATCTGGCTGGAACATGGGCAGGCGCGCTGGTCGATACAGACAACCTTCCGACGTCCGATTATTTTATCCCATATATCGTGCAGAAGATCATGCCGCCGGGAGTTGCAGCAATCTTCCTTGCTGCACCGATGGCAGCTGTTATGTCGACCGCAGATTCCCTTCTGATTCTTGCGACCGCGGCAATCGTCAAGGATTTATGGAAGAACTATGTGGTGAAGGATGATCCGGTGAAAAATGAATCTTATCAGAAGCATGTAAAGCTTGTGAGCACTATTCTTACGATGGTGCTTGGCGCAGTTGTGATGGTTCTGACAATCGATCCGCCGGATATCATCTTCTTGTTAAATATGTTTGCGTTTGGTGGTTTGGAATGTACCTTCTTCTGGCCGCTTGTCGGTGGTTTGTTCTGGAAAAAGGGAACAAAACAGGCGGCAGTATGCAGCAGTATCGGCGCGGTTGCGACTTACATTTTCGCCACATACAACATCCATGTTGGAGGAATCAACGCCGTTGTATGGGGACTTCTTGTCGGTGCAGTCCTGTATTTTGTGATTGGGGCGATTACCGGGCGAAAAGGACTGGATGCGGATATTCTGGATAAGTGTTTTTAGAAAGTTATGATTTTGGGAAAAGGAGAAGTATTGTATGGAACAGGATCCATTCAAGGAATATATAAAGGAAACAGAGCCTGAAAAAAGAGACAAGGGATATGCGTGGCATACCGCAATAGGACTGCAAGCTGTAGATGGGCTTCGACCATCCAAATACCTGATTGATACAGCAATCAAGAATATTGAAGGTGATATCTCGATTGATGAAGCAGGGGAATTATTAAATAGCTATTATAAGGAAAATCCGAAGTCGGATGAGACAGACAGGACAGAGGAAGCAGATAAGGTATCATTGCGAATAGCCAAAATTCTATCTGAAAAGGCATTTAGTTTTACACCAAATGAATACATTTCAATTCATAGAAAATTGTTTACGGGTATTTACAGCCATGCAGGAAGGATTCGGGATTATAATATCACGAAGAAAGAATGGGTACTAAATGGCGCAACGGTGATGTATGGAAGTGCATCAGAATTGCGTGCGACTTTGGAGTATGATTTTTCTGAAGAGAAAAAATTCAGTTATAAAAACCTGAATATGGATCAGATCATTCATCATTTGGCAGTATTTGTATCCAGACTGTGACAGATTCATATATTTGCAGAAGGAAAAGCGGACATTGGGGAAGAAAAAGCGGACATTGCAATAAAGATAGCGAATATTGATGAAGCGATAAATAGCAAAACGCGCAGTAATATTTTAGCATTATATCAGCATTGTGGTAAAGAAACATTTTTTGGACGTACAGTTGTAGAATCGGTTACAGGATTAAAGTCAACACGGGCTTCAGAAGTGCTACAACTCCTGCTAAGAAATAATATAATCGAGAAAGTTCAAGGGCATGGAAAAGGAAAATATCGTTTTCTGTAATGCATGAGAAGCGAATGCTATGTTGTATGAAGGAGGATACAAAGTGAGAAAAGTACCAGAAAACAATAGTTACAAAAAGGAAATTGAAGAAATTGTAAAGCTATGTGAGAAAGCGAAACCTGAATATGGTGAAAGAAATAATCCGAATGCTTAAAGAAGAAAGCAAAATTTCAAAGGCAGCGGAGGACTTGTTTATGAAATTTATGAAAAATGCTGAGGAAAGAGAAAAGCATTCGGAGGAATGACAATGATATTTGAAAAAGCAACTGCTCAAGATACAGGTATGTTGACAGAACTTAGAATCGCATATTTGCAAGAGGATTTAGGAGAAATTGAGGCTGCGGATTTAAAATTGATAGAGTCATTATTGCCAGGTTATTATGAAAAACACCTTAATAAGGATCTGATGGTCTATGTTGCACGCAATGAGAAGGATATCGTTTCCTGTGCATTCTTGTTGATCGTGGAAAAACCTATGAGCCCATCATTTATTACCGGGAAGACGGGGACTGTTTTGAATGTTTATACGAAGCCGGAGTATAGGAAAAAAGGATATGCTAAGAAATTAATGAACATGATGTTGGAGGACGCAAAAGCAGAAAACGTGAGCAAGATTGAATTAAAGGCAACAGAGGATGGATATTCCTTATACCGATCTGTTGGGTTTGAAGATGTTGTAGCCAAGTATCATAATATGAGAATTTCGTTGTAGGATTTGGCAGGGATCTGGTAAGGTTACAGCTTCTGGCATGATACCAGGGTTTTGCCCACGTATCGAGACAAAAATTGCAGAGCTTTAATTAGCGTACCGCAATAGAGAGTTTGGACAGATGGGCAGGGAGTATGAGGACGAAAAAATGAGTAGTCTTATTTTTCAAAGTTCATATATTGTTATTATACCATCATATTATAAGACGGACATTCATAAACATCCATTTCTGCATTTGTTTGCAGGGAAAAAAGGATGCAGAATTACAGTGGGTAAAGAAAATATACAGGGGAATATTATTCTGCTTGACTCAAGAGTCAGGCATGCAGTTGAAGTAGGAAACAATTGCGCTTTTTTTCTGCTGATTGATCCTACAAGCATTATTGCGGAACAGATTCGGGAGCAATATATAAAAGGTGATTCCTACTGCAATGTTTCGGATGATATTGCAGAGATATCAGAAGATATTCACAATTTGCCGGAGAATGAAATTATACGCATCGTTGAAAATATGTTTCTTGCCATGGGTATTTCAACAGGAAAAAACAACGTAAGAGATGAAAGGATTGAACTGATAATCAGCAAAGTTATTTCTGGGGAATGGTTAAGCTACAGTGTTAAGCAGATTGCGGAGAAAGTTTTCCTTTCTGAAAGCAGGTTGACGCATTTATTCAAGGAAGAAGCGGGAAATTCGCTAAAAAGTTATATTCTGATGCGCAGAATGGAATATGCATACAGATTGATAAGCACGGGTAGTAAAATTACCTGGGCAGCGCAGGAAAGCGGTTTCTCAAGTTCGGCACATCTTGCATACACTTGTAAGAAATTAACGGGTGTTTCTATTACGGATGTATTAAAATAAACAGAAAAACAGCAGATTTTTGAAAGCAAAAAATTTTCCCTTCGGTTATAGTGGCTAATATAATTATAAGGAGGAGAAAATTGCTATGAAGTTTATGTATTTTTTTGATGATAAAATAAAGCGCCATATTATGAAGGGGAAAAAATATTGCAATCCGGCAGAAACAGGAAATTATGAATGCGGAATAAGTTGTATCAGGCAAGGGGATGTAAATCTTTGGTTTTATACCAAAAATGGCGTGACAATAGCTGTTGATTCAGGACATTTGAATTATCGTGGTGTTGAAAATTCTTTTCAACAAATAGGTATTAATCCAGAAGAAATTAAACATGTTTTTATTACTCATGCCGATGTGGATCATTGTGGTGGAATTGACACAAGCGGAACAAATATATACCCAAATGCACAAGTGTACCTGGGGAAAGCGGAAAGCGCATACTTGAATGGAAACATCCATCGTATGACAAAATTAGGGGTGAAGATTAAAAATTGTGTCAGAATTAAAGAAGGATATTACGCCATAGATAATAATGAAAAGTTTGATATCGGAGGCATTAAGGTACAATCTATTCCTACACCCGGACATACTCTGGGGCATACCTGTTATATTGTTGATGATAAGATTTTGTTTACCGGAGATTGTCTTGCAATAAATGAAAAAGGTGGATATAGTTTTTTTGATTTTTTCACCCAATATCCGGATATGAACAAAAAGTCTCTGGTGAAATTGAAGGCGTTGATTGATAATATCCAACACATTCAATTGGAATATGTCTGTACAGGGCATAGTGGTATCAGAAAATATTCTGACGTTATATTTGCACACATTGATGAATCAGCGCAATTTAGTAAAAGAAAGCCATTTGATGATAAAGCACCTTATGATGCTTTCATCCGGTAATTATGAAAAGATTGGAGACCATTATGAAAAGCAAAAAGTTGATAGGTATTATTCTGGCTGTATTGTTTTTATTATTGCTTTACTACACATCACCTCTGATTAATAACAACTTTGATGGTGCTTTGGGATATATGATGAAAAGCGTTCAAAGAATACTATTTTTCGCTGTCGAGCTTATTATATTTGTAAAATTGTTTAAGAAAGACAGTATGAGAAGTATTGTCAATATGAACTGCTTTAAGGATGCTGTTCCTGCTTGCTCTGCTATGTTTATTTATGTGGTGTTTGATGTCATTACATATGTGGTGATAGGGGCAAAGAGTTGGTTAAATACAACCATGCCTATAGTTGTGTCCTGCCTTATTTTTATGCAACTTGCGACAGGATTATGGGAAGAACTTACATTTAGAGCATTTGTTTGCGAAGGGTATTATCAAGGAGCAAATGCCACGTTTAAGAGAAGGCTTTTATATGCGGGCATAAGCATGGTGATATTTGGTATAGCACATGCTGTTGAATGTGATTCTTTGGAACATTTATCCATTTCTTTACAGACATATTTTTAAACATACATATATTTATATCTGATTGGAATGATTCGCCACTTTTTATAATTCTTGATAATTATGTGCAGTGGGTGATGTTGGCTATTATTCTGATAGTGGCGATTGTATTTCTTTATAAGAAACCGGTTAGAAAGTAAAATACTTTAAAAACCAATCGACAACATTCAATTTGGGGAGGTACAAGAATGATAAATTTAGTGGCACTTCCGTGCCTCTGTGTAGATGTTTTTGATGGAACAGATGAATTGCGTGCAGGTGGTGAAGCCCTTAATTTTGCAGTTCATGCATCAAAATTTGAGGAGTTTAATGTTTCAATATTGGGTGCAGTTGGACAGGATTCCTACGCAAAATTTATTATGGATTCTATTTCTGATAAGAGAATAGATGTAAGCCATGTAAGAGTTGAAGAGGATAAAGTAACTGCAAATAATCGTACATATCTTACGGCTGATGGAGACAGATATTACAAAGATGATTCATGGACGGGTGATATTGTTGATAAAATGATATTGAATCAAGATGAATTGAACTTTATAAAAAAATCAGAGGTTGTATTTATACATTTCTGGGCAGGCTGTTTTGAACAAATTATAGATTTAAAAAAGAATAATAACTTCAGATTGGCTGTGGATTTTGTAGAATATCGTAATTTTAAGGAGATGGAAAAATATGCACCATATATAGATTATTTCCTGATTAGTGGAGAAGAATCAATTCTCCCGATATTTGAAGCATTTTCCAAGAAGTATAAAGGACTATTTAATGCATCTTTAGCTGATAAAGGAAGTGTTACATATTATAATGGTGAAAAGTATTTTGTCCCGGCTGATGAAGCTTTAGAAATAGTTGATACTACTGGTTGCGGAGATAGCTACCATGCAGGCTTTGTGTGTTCTCATATGTTAATTGGTGATATTTACGAGGCTATGAGAGTTGGTACAGAATTTGCAACAGAGACGTTGTCCCATTATGGTGGCTTTTAATTCGATTTGTAGGGAGAAACAATATGATAGGGTTTATTATATGGTCACTTTTCGGGGTGTTTATAATTGGATTAGGAATAAAAGATATGTTTTCTAAGAATCCGGTTGGATTCTGGGCTAATACCGAAACAATAAAAGTAAAAGATGCGAAAGGTTACAATCGCGCAACCGGACGATTGTTTATAATCTATGGAATCGTTTTTATTATATTAGGCATTCCGCTGTTAGAAGGCCAAAATACTCCATACATTCTGTTGTCAGTTATTGGTGTGATGGTGGAAACGATTGCAATTATGGCTGTTTATAGTTTAGGTATCGTTAAAAAATATGAAGAAAAGTAAATAACTTCCAGTTTGTCAAATTAAAGATAGCGAGTTATTGCCCAAATGGGATATAGAGAGGAAAAATTAAGAGAAGTTCGCAGTGCTATGGAAAAATAGGTGGTACTATGCCGGAAGATTTACCGACACCTGAGAAAAGCATACAAGAAATTGAAAAGGAACATTCAATCATGCAAAAAATGGGATTACCCAAACCGACAGGGGAATATGCAGTCGGAACATTTACGTACACAGTCAAAGACGACAGGAAAGAAATTATGCGTCAGGGAGGCATGCGAAGCGTGGCGGCAAGGGTTTATTATCCGGTGCTTAGGGAAAGCGTAAAGGGACTTACGAAAGCGGTGGCATTATCGGATAATATGCTGAAAGGCTTAAAGGATACTTTTAAGGTGGTGCCTGACTTTAGAAAGAATCCGGAGTCTAATATGACAGAATGTTATTTAAATGCAAATAGGATACCGGGAAAAAAGTTCCCGCTGATTATGTTTAATCATGCCTATAATTCGTACAGAGAAGGAAATTCCTGTCTTTGTACAGAACTTGCTTCTAACGGATACGTTGTAATATCTGTGGATCATTCCCATGAGGCTGTATGTAGTGAGTTTGATGACGGAACCGTTCTTTTTTTCGACAAAACCATAAAAAAGAAAATGTATAAGCCTATGATTGGTGGAATCATTACAATGCTTAAACTGGTGAGGTTGGCTATCTTCGAGAGTTGCTCACAAATGATGGTCCGGAGTATAGCTATACAGTTGTTTTCTGGGAAAAGAATAGAAGTTTAAGAAAGTATAAGATCGGCGTATGCGTACGGGGATTACCAATCTGTAAGCCAGTGGAGGATTGAATTTAACAGCACGGAAAGGAAGTCGGAATGAGAAAAGTACCGGAAAACAATAGTTTAAAAAAGGAAATTAGGAAACTATTAGAATTATGTAAAAAAGATGAAAAAGATAATGGAGAGAAAAGAAATTATTTCAATGCCCCTATTACTGAAGAAGAGATGATAAATTGGGAGGAGAGAAACAGCGCGAAAATACCAGAAACATATAAGGAGTGGCTTAGATTTTCGGGAAAATGTCGTATAGCAGGTAACACAGCAACATTTTGGGGACCAAATGAATTCCATTCTGAATATGTACCAGAAGGATTGGTTGCAATTGGGGAAATTAATGGTGATGGAGAAGTGGTGTGCTTTTCAAAGAATGAAGGCATTTTTGTACGGGTATTTGAAGGGAAAACAACGGAGATTAATGATTTTGCATGTGTTCTTAAGGAAATAATAAAATTAATGGATGATAAACCTATCTTATCTCAAGAAAGATATCTAGAAATATTGCAGAAAATCAAAGAAAAAAAGGCAAGGGAGAAAAATAAATAAACGAGCAGGTAAGCGTCCCTACTGTATGATAGCTTCGGCTTATTCACTGAGATATAAAAGGTTGAAAAAACTTGAATTTTCAATAAAAAAACTTGATTATATGAGACTAACTATTAAAAGAAGTCAAGTATAAAGTTGTATTTTGACAAAAGTGGCAATGACTTTTCATTGCAATCAGAACATTGAAAACTGCATGACAAATAGAGCATCAATAATGGTGCTCTGAGAAGAAAAACGGAATTAGAAATAGCCAAACCTATGATTTGTATAATTGACCAGTTTTTTGTAAGTGGAAAATGACGCGTACAAGTTTTTTGGCAGCATGAGACATAGCCATATTGTAATGTTTTCCTTCGGATAATTTTTTGAAAGATAAGCATTAAAGAGTGGATCCCAGTGACAGGCATATTTGGTTGCGTTGTATAACGCATATCTCAGATATCTGGAACCTCGTTTTTCCATATGTGAGTAAGAGCCATCAAGCTCCGGATTGATAAGTGGAAGGTGAAAATCCAGCATTGGCAGCACAGCTTTACAGTGAGTTTAAGGCGTTTTTTCCACACAATGCGGTTGAGTATTTTGTGTCTTAGCATGAGAAAGTCATAAAATGGGTGGTATTTTGTAGTGTGTGGGTGGTTGAACATCCAGATGTTGTGGTAGTGGTGAGAGTATAGGTGAAAAGCGGGTGGATGAAGAGGTTTTTTGACTTGCCTTTTTATAAAAAAAAATAGTGTATAGGGGTTGAAGAATTGGTATAATAAAAGTGGAAAATATTGAGTGGAAATGTTACAGAATATATAAAAATTGAAAAGGAGAGTTTTATGAGAGCTGTAAGGGTGTATGAATTGGCTAAACAATATGGTTTAACTAATGAACAGATGATTAATTTTTTGATGAATAATGGTATTGATGTTGAGAGCCATATGTCGAAAGTTGAAATGTCATCAGTAAGCCAATTAATGAAATTGTTAGAAGGGAAAAAGAATTTTCATGAGCACACTAATAAAACATCTTTAAAACGAATAAAAATAGAAGGACTTTTTGGAAAATATGATTATGATATTGAATTTAAAAAAGATATTAGTATATGGGTTGCCGAAAATGGTCAAGGAAAAACAACAATTTTAAATATTTTGGTTGCACTTTTGAACGGTGATGCTAAAACGCTTGCGAATATCAATTTTCAAAAAATAGAAGTTTATATAGGGGAAAAATCATTTATATTAGATAAAGGAAACAAGGAAAATAACAGATTATATAACAGAAAATTCGAACAATTATTATATGAAATACAAAATGTAATACCGTATGCGGGTTTTAGGCGAATGTTAAATAGATATAGACATGGTGAGCAAATTGATTATGATGAGTTAACAAGATATATTAAAAAATATATATTTGAAATGGATGGAATTTATGGGAATGAAAAATTATTTTACTTGTTGAATGAAATTCAAGAATTAGGATTAGAAAATTTTACAGAAAAAATTTATGAAATAAAAAATGAAGTGAGAGAAGAACCATCATTTTATCCGACGTACAGGCGAATAGAAGTTTCAATTGATAAAGTATTTTTAAATAACAAAGTTCCTAATGAAATGACTAAATATATTAACTTTGGAATGAGGGATGTCAAAAAACGGGTAAATGCATTATTAGAAAAGATGTCATCAGATGCTAATACATCATACATTCAAATGAATGGAGAAGTTATTAGCGATTTGTTAAAGGGAGCAAGTATGGAAGAACTTACCAGAAATATTGCACCGATAGATAAACATAAAGTAGAGGTTATTATTAAACGTATAGGGGAGGAACGTATTGAGAATATAGAAAAATTAAAAAGTTTTGTGGCAAATAACGAAGAGCATCCAAATGAAGAATTTTTGAAATTTTATTTAAATAAATTAGTTAAAATATATGATAGTCAAAAAGCAATAGATGAAAAACTAAGTAATTTTGCAAAGGTGTGTACAAAATATTTAGCGGGTAAGAAAGTGGTCTATGATGAAGTAAATTTATCAGTATGTGTTTTTGATGCAAATGATGATCAAATTGATTTTGATGATTTATCTTCAGGGGAAAAGCAAATAGTATCAATATTTTCAAAGGTATATTTGGATGTAATGACGTCTTGTATTTTTATTATAGATGAACCAGAATTATCATTATCAATTGAATGGCAAAAAGAATTTCTGATTGATATATATAATTCTGGCAAAGTAGGATTGCTTATTGCAACAACACATTCTCCGTTTATCTTTAAAAATGAATTTAGAGATTATACGGTTGAAATGGATTTATATAAAAGGGAGAAATAAATGAATCTGAGACAAATGGAAGAAGAAAGTGATTGTATAGAAACAATATTTCAATCTTATATCACTTTAAAAAGTACATGTACAGTTTTTCTTTTTTTTGAAGGAAAAGACGATTTTAAATATTACTGGTGTAGGTTATCTCCTTTTGTAGGAGAGCAAAATTATGAAACATATATATGTAGAAGTAAAGAAAATGTTTTGCGATTACATGATATGATTCATTTTCAAACTAAGCCGAGGGATAATGAAAAAATATGTTATTTTGTTGATAACGACTATGAGAAAAGTCGACTAGAAAATCAAGATGTATATGTAACACCCACATATTCGATTGAGAATTTGTACATCTCGGATAGTGCTATAAAAAACATATTAAAAGGCGAATGGGGATTGTCAGGAGAAATGGTAGAAAGTGATAAGGAAGATCTTGAAATTGCATTTAATTATTTAAAAGAAAAAAGAGAGGAGATTATTAATTCGATTATATATGCCAACGCATGGTATTCATTACAATGTAATAAATCGAAAGATAGTTTGCAACCGCCCAAGTTATCTGCTATAAAAGAATATAAGACAATAAAAGATGTTAAAGATAAAACGACTTTGGAAGATCTAGTACCAAATTCAATAGAAGTATCTGAAGATGAAATCGAAGCGGAGATTGCCTATTTGAAACAAAATCCAGAAGAAAAAATCCGTGGAAAATATTTTGAACAGACTATGCCTAAATATTTTACAAAAGTTTTTCAAGATTCAAATAAAAAGAATAATAGAGAAATGTTTTCAAAAAGAAGACGTGTAAATATAAATGTGGGCGAGGATAATATGGTTTCTGTTTTATCACAATATGCAGACAGTCCTTCAAATTTGATAGCATATATTACTAGTAAATTTAATGTTAATATATAGAAGTGTTGAATGGTAAAATATTACATAGCTGATTGATTCAAATTACGAGTCAGTCGGCTTTTTTCATGCTCATTTTTATACATAGCCAGTCCTGTAAAACGGATTGACTATTAAATTTTTCGAGGAAGGAGGAAACTATATGACCAAGTGTAAAGTGATCGCCCTTGCAAATCAGAAGGGAGGAACAGCCAAGACCACAACGACATTAAATCTTGGAATTGGTCTTGCACATCAGGGGCGAAAAGTATTATTAGTCGATGCTGATCCACAGGGAGATTTAACAACCGCATTAGGGTGGACTGATGCAAGTAATCTTCCGATTACATGGGATACACAGATGAAGAAAATATTACAAGATGAACCATTTGTGTATAATGAAGGCATTTTACACCATAAAGAAGGAGTAGACATTATTCCGACCAACATCGAGTTATCAGGCATGGAAGGTGTCTATTGATTGTCCGGTAAGGAAAAATCCATTAAAGCATGCGAAGTCATTGACTGTTACCAGAAAGATTGAAATTTATCATTTTTTTGATTACGAAAGCGATGAATCGCTTCATATCAAAGGCTTTCAAGAAGCTCTGGACAATATGAAGAAGGCAGAAAAAATAGGAAAACAGATAAAATATAAATCGGGATATAGTAATTTTACTTTTGATTTATGGATTATTCTTCATATGACGAACTGTAATGCGATGATTGGAGTAAAAGAGGTATATTTGTATTTCAAAAACGATCGGAATGCAAAACAATATGAGGGATATTATATTTCCGAACGCGAATTCAAAAGTGCCATGCGTGGAAAGACAATCAGATTGCAGAAAGAGAATTTCATAGATATAATAAACCCGGAGGAAAAAATATCAGCATGGGTAGAGAGATTGCAGAAGCAGCGGAAGGAGTTCGGAAATATCCGTGGGGAACGTCGTGGTGTAAATGCAACTGTGATCTTGAGTGGGGTATTTCTGATCGGTATCGTGCTGTTAGGAATCGGTTTCTGGCGCGTGCAGTACAAGAAGAATCTTGAACAAAGAGTGGTTTCAACCGAGGGTGAAGTGACCAGTTATACAACTGCAAGACTGCAGGGGAAAAGGTATGCACAGGGATATTATGATGTGCATGTGAAATATCAGGTTGATGGTGTGTGGTATGAAGGCTATAATGGAACAACTGCTACCAATCAGGGCGTAGGAGCAAAGGTGACAGTTACATATGATCCGAAGAATCCGGCGAAGATTTATGTGGCAGAGGATATGGAGTGGGATCCATTTAAGTTCTTTATGATTGGAGGTGTGATTGTTCTGGTATCAGGTGCGCTTTTGGGAAATGAGATCCACATGAAACTTATGTGGAAGAAAAAAACAGTAAAGAACAGTAAAAATATGACATTGGATAAATATTTTGATGGAACAATTGAATCGGGTTCATATACAGAATCACGGATACAGGAATTTGATAGAAATGGGGAGGATATTGGTAAGAAATTAAATGATACACTTCCTAATTATCATCCAAGAAGAAAAATGGATTTTAATACTCTCGAGAAAGAAATAGAACAACTGAACAGGATAGATTTACGCGCGAATTATAATTATACTAGCTACGACAGATATTGTACATTGTATAATTCTATATATGAGAACTTACTTGAAATGGAAAAAGATGGCCTAATCTCCATAGAATCAAGAAGCAAGGGGCTTGGCTATCTTCGAGAGTTGCTCATAAATGATGGTCCGGAGTATAGCTATACAGTTGTTTTCTGGGAAAAGAATAGAAGTTTAAGAAAGTATAAGATCGGCGTATGCGTACGGGGATTACCAATCTGCAAGCCAGTGGAGGATTGAATTTAACGGCACGGAAAGGAAGTCGGAATGAGAAAAGTACCAGAAAACAATAGTTTAAAAAAGGAAATTAGGAAACTATTAGAATTATGTAAAAAAGATGAAAAAGATAATGGAGAGAAAAGAAATTATTTCAATGCCCCTATTACTGAAGAAGAGATGATAAATTGGGAGGAGAGAAACAGCGCGAAAATACCAGAAACATATAAGGAGTGGCTTAGATTTTCGGGAAAATGTCGTATAGCAGGTAACACAGCAACATTTTGGGGACCAAATGAATTCCATTCTGAATATGTACCAGAAGGATTGGTTGCAATTGGGGAAATTAATGGTGATGGAGAAGTGGTGTGCTTTTCAAAGAATGAAGGCATTTTTGTACGGGTATTTGAAGGGAAAACAACGGAGATTAATGATTTTGCATGTGTTCTTAAGGAAATAATAAAATTAATGGATGATAAACCTATCTTATCTCAAGAAAGATATCTAGAAATATTGCAGAAAATCAAAGAAAAAAAGGAAAGGGAGAAAAATAAATAAGCGAGCAGGTAAGCGTCCCTACTGTATATTAATTGGAGAGAATAGGAAAATGAAATATTATAAATTGTCAATGGATATGAATAGGGAAAATGATATAATCTGTCATTTTGATGACAAGTTTACAATTCCGCAGAACGCATTGATTATGGGCAAGTACTTTAATCAATGGGATGATAAAACGGTTATTCGTTTTTCAATCGAAGAAGGAAGTGTTTGGACCGATTATCTGGCAAATGACAAAGGATGGTTTTTGGTGTCCGAGAAATTGAAAAAAATCCTTGAATCCGTAGATACAGATATTCAGTTCTTGAAAGTTACTGTTGAAGAATATAATGGGTTACGATTATCCCGAAAATATTACTTCGCAAATGTATTACGGGTCGTAGATGCACTCTGCTTAGAAAAATCAAAGTATTTTGAGACCGAAATTTCGGGTATTGGAACAGTGTATACAGTGAGTAAGTATGGTATATATTCTGACAAAACGGAGAATTCGGATGTATTCAAATTAGGAAACAGACAACAGGTACCATTGTTTGTTTCTGAAAAATTTAAGATCCTAATGGAGGAAGAAAGTATAACAGGAATAATACTTACGGAAATAGCTGCTCAGTAAAAAAATATTTGCTTTATATTTTTGAGACTCCAACAACATTAAAATTTATGTACATCGTCTGTCTGACATAGAAAAACAGGCAGATCGGGAAGGTGGATGCGGAGATATTTAGGAATATTACCTGATGAAAGAAAAAATAGAAGGTTAGAAAATGTACAATATATCAATTTGTACATTTTTATTATATAGAATCTTATGATATAATCTAATCAGTAAATATAAATAAACGATTGGGAGAAATCAATATGAAGAAAGGTATGAAAAAACTTGCAACAACACTTCTTGCAGCACTGCTCATGATCACGCAGCTTCCGGCGGTTGAGAGCAAAGCTGCAACATCGATCGGAATGTCCGGAAAAGCGCACGTGCAGAGCTACGGTGACACAAACGGACGAATCATTTACGAGAATGGAATTGAGACGCTTGTGCTTGGCACGAGAGGACAGGCAAAACGGGTAGAATCAATCACTGTTAATCTGAAGAATAACACAGGTTACACAGGAACGATTCAGTACCGGGTACATCGACAGACATACGGATGGACGGATTGGACTACAAGTGGTCAGCCAGCTGGTACAACCGGACAGGGGAAGCGTTTGGAAGCGATGCAGATCCGGCTCACGGGAGAGCTTGCAAACCATTATGATGTCCGTTACCGTGTACATATTCAGACATATGGGGATAATCAAGGCTGGGTATATAATGGTGCGTTGGCAGGCACAACGGGCGAAGCAAAGAGACTGGAAGAGGTCAAGATTCAGATCATACCGAAGAATACAGCATCTGAGACACCAAGTATCAACTACCGCGTACATAGACAGACCTACGGCTGGGAAACAATCTGGGCGAAAGATGGAGCGGTCAGCGGTACAACCGGGCAGGGCAAACGTCTCGAAGGTATCAGTATCGATATTAAGGGAACGAGCTATAGTGGAAGCGTTGAGTATCAGACACATGTTCAGTCTTATGGATGGATGAATTGGGTAGCAGATGGAGCTATGAGTGGAACAAGCGGACAGGCGAAGCGTCTGGAAGCAATCCGGATCCGGCTTACAGGTGAACTTGCAAACCATTATGATATCTACTATCGTGTACATGCACAGTCCTTCGGATGGATGGGATGGGCTAAGAACGGCGAAGCAGCAGGAACAGCCCGCTATGCGAAGCGTCTGGAAGCAATCCAGATCGTACTCTGCAGGAAGGGAACAGCTCCCGGAGCAAATGTAGCAGGTATCGTACCTGCAACGTCGGACAGTTACAAAGACGCGTTGAATCCGACACCAACGACGCCGACAACTCCGACAGTACCGACGGCACCGACGACACCAACAGTACCACAGAATCCAACACTGCAGCCAGCATTGACACAGACGGTGACATATTATCAGTGTGATAGCTGCAATAATATTTACCGAACAAAGGAAGAACTGGAACAGCACTTCGCATTCTGGGATCCTAAATACCATGTAATCTGCAGTTGTGGTGTGAATAAGACAGGAACCGAGCGGACAGAAACATTCACGATTCGGGATGGTTACTGGAGCAATGAGCAGGTACCGGAAACGCACAAGGTTGTGTGGGTAGCAACAGAACCTGCGTATACCGAGACGAAAGAAATAATACAAATAAGGGAATATTGGTATTGCTTTGGCTGCAATCAGAAAATATACTGTGATGAATATATAGAGGGTGATGAACAAAAAGATCCGTGGTGCCATTCAAGACGGCATTTAACAGATGGCTCTCAATATAATAATTTTTATGGTGGATTGCAGGAAAAAACGGTTACAGGGACAGAAACTGTCACAGAACCAGAATATGGACATTATGAAGTTCAGTAGGAATAGAAAAATAAATAGGTAAAGTAAAAGGAACAATCTTATGGTTGTTCCTTTTTTGATGCTTTCTTTTAACTGTTTAGAAAGCTCTAACAGCGGGTATATAGATTCCCTCTTTGAAGGCAATTATAATAAATTAATTATCTCAAAAGAGGTGACTGTGTATGGTTAAAGAAAATGAATGTCGGCATGAACAATCATTAAAGTATGCGATTAATGTTTTAACGAAAGATTACTGGGAATATGTGCAGTGCATTTATTTATACGGCAGCTATGCAAGAAAGGATCATAAATACAATTCGGATGTTGATCTGTTCGTGTGTGTATCTGAGAATACCACGGCACGGGTGGCTACGCACATGAGAAGTGATGTAGTACCGGATGATTATAATTTGCCAATCGTGGAGCTTATGATAAGTAAATCTGGGCTCAGAAATCCGAGTCCTCAGTTTATGAGAAATCTAGAAAGGGATGCTATCCTATTATGGAAGAAATAATGGAAATCTCTTGACAAAACAGTAAAGAACAGTAAAAATAATAAAAAAGAGTAAAGAACAGTAAAAGAGGCGCGCGATGCAAAGTCCATTTACATTAGTTTTGGGTAAGAGTCCGTTGGAATCAATCTCCAGATTGGCACAGACGAATGAGATTATTGATTCGTTTTCGTCAGAGTGAATGAACCAGCAGATTTATATGATTACGGGCGTCTGAGGCAGTGGAAAGACTGTAATGCTGACAGATATATCGAAGCATTTTCGTAAAGACAAGGATTGGATTGTAATAGAACTGAATCCAGATCGTGATTTGCTGTATAGTTTTGCTGCAAAATTATACGATCAGAAAAATCTGAAGGATTTGTTTATAAAAGCAAAGCTGGATTTATCAGTATTAGGGATTGGAGTGTCTATTGAAAAATCGAATCCTTTTTTGATATTTCGAGGAAAATTGTATTGACACATGTATAAAGGATGAATTGGAAATGGTATATTTAATCGGAGCAGGTCCCGGTGATCCGGGATTGATTACATACAAAGGCTTGCAGATCTTAAAATCGTGCGATGCGGTAATCTACGACCGGCTTGGGACGGGAGAGCTTCTCGATCTTGTGCGACCGGATTGCGCGAAGATCTATGTCGGCAAGCAGGCAGGTGCGCATTATAAGAAGCAGGAGGAAATCAACCGGATTCTGGTAGAGACCGCAGGAAAATACGAGAAGGTTGTCCGCTTAAAGGGCGGCGATTCGTTTGTGTTCGGACGTGGCGGCGAGGAAATCCTTACATTGCAGGAAGCGGATATTCCGTTTCAGGTGATTCCGGGTGTGACTTCTGCGATTGCGGTGCCGGAGGTGCTTGGAATTCCGGTGACGCATCGGGAGATGAGCCGGAGCTTTCATGTGATTACCGGACATACGAAGAAGGGCGAGGCAGATGCACTTGCGAACATCCATAAACAGGAGGGAACCAGCGTGTTCCTGATGGGACTTTCGAATCTGGAACCGATTATGCAGAGACTGCGCGAAGAGGGGGAATCGGAGGAGACACCGGTTAGTGTGATTTCAAATGGTATGCTGCCCGGAGAGACAATCGTGCGCGGTACGATAGGGACGATCGGCAAACTTGTTTCGAAGAACGAGCTTGTTTCACCGGCAATCATAGTCGTCGGGCAGACAGCTGCCTGCACGATGAAGGACAAGAAGCGCAGTGCAATTGATGGCTGCAAGATCGGTGTCGTTGGCACGGCAGTATTCCGGGAGAAACTGCGCGGACTGCTGGAAGAAAAAGGCGCATCGCTGTTTTCAATCTGTGATATGCATGTCAGAACGTGTCCGGATATGGAAAAGTTAGATGTGGCAATTCAGAAATTGTCAGATTATCGGTGGATCGTATTTACAAGCCAGAACGGAATCCGGCTATTTTTTGACCGGGTGCGCGCGTGTGCGGTCGATCTTCGGAAGTTTGCAGATATCCGATTCGCCGTGGTTGGAAGTGGCTGTGCGCAGGCGCTGGAGCAGTATGGATTTTATGCGGATTATATACCGGAGCAATATACGACAGAAAGTCTTGCAAATGGGATTTGTACCGTTGTAAAATCAGGAGAAAAGGTTTTGATTCCGCGGGCGAAGGAAGGAAGTCCGGTCTTAGAACAGATTTTATCTGCGAACCGGATTGACGCGGAGATTCTATCTATCTACGATGTGCGTGGCGCGCGGACTGAAAACTGGAAATATTTAAATAATTACGACGCAATTTTATTTGCAAGCGCTTCCGGGGTGCATGCATTTGCAGATTGCCTTGCCGAGACCGGACAGCCGGAATGGACGCCGGCACAAGGAAAGAAACGTATTGTACTCGGCGCAATCGGGCAGGTAACGGCAGATGCCCTCACGAAATGTGGACTGCCCGCCGATGTCGTCCCAGAACAGTGCGATGCAAAGAACCTGATAGAGGCATTGGAAACGGCGTTCGGAAGGAAGAAATCGTAAAGGCCGATTTTGATTATACTGAGAAGTCGAGTTATAATAGGTAATTGCGTAATGTAACCAATAAAACATATCATATATTTCAATATTTGTTCATGATCATATACGATATGTTTGAAGTTTAGAAGTTCTTAATGTTCTGTAAAAGATGGAGCCATGTTTGAACACGATGTTCAAACAAACCGCCACTGAGCCATGGATGGCGAGCGGAGGGCGCATATGAACAGCGTTCATATTTAGGATGCGCCCGACAACATGCCGACGAGCGAAGCGAGGGGGCAATACCCGTGCGGTGGTGGCGTATTTTATGAATATGTAAAGCAGAACATTTTAGAACTTCTTAGCTTCAATACATTGTATATGGAATGAATTAATATTGAAATATATGTTAGTAGATATGTGACTATTACGCAATTACCATATAGAAACTGCAAGAGGAAAAGAGGAATATACACACATGATACGATTAAGAAGATTGAGAGAAAATGAGGTACTGCGAAACATGGTGCGCGAGACACAAATCAGCAAATCCGATCTCGTCTACCCGGTATTCATCAAAGAAGGAACCAATGAGAAAAACCCGGTCGATTCCATGCCGGGCATCTACCAGTATACATTGGATCGGTTCGATGAGGAACTAGAGCGCATACAGGCGGCTGGCATTCCGGCAATTTTGATCTTCGGTATCCCGGAACATAAGGATGAATGCGGTAGCGGCGCTTATGATGAAAATGGTATTACGCAGCGTGCGGTGCGCGAGATCAAGAAGAAAGCACCGGAGCTTTTAATTATCGCAGATGTGTGCCTGTGCGAATATACCTCCCACGGACATTGCGGATTGGTGCAGGACGGAAAAATCCTGAACGATGAGACGCTTCCGCTTCTGGCGAAGATGGCGGTAACACTTGCCAAGGAGGGTGCAGACATGATCGCGCCGTCTGACATGATGGATGGACATATCGCATATCTGCGAAAGGCATTGGATGAAAATGGATGCGTGGATACATTGCTTATGGGATACAGCGCAAAGTTTGCGTCCGGATATTATTCTCCGTTCCGGGATGCGGCACATTCCGCTCCGGCATTCGGCGATCGCAGAACGTATCAGATGGACCCTGCAAATGGCAGGGAAGCATTGCGCGAATGTGAGGCAGATATCGAAGAGGGCGCCGATATCATCATGGTGAAGCCGGCACTTGCTTATCTTGACATCGTGAAAGCGGTGCGTGGCGAAACGAAGCATCCGCTCGCAGTCTACAATGTAAGCGGTGAGTACTCGATGGTCAAGGCAGCAGCGTTAAACGGATGGATTGATGAGAAGCGTATCGTCATGGAAAACATGATCGCGATGAAACGTGCAGGCGCGGATATTATCATAACCTATCATGCGCTTGACGTGGCTCGATGGCTGCAGGATGAACAATAAAATGATTCGCAGGAATGTGTATCACGATAGATGAGGAGGAAGCATAATTATGCAGACAGAATCTGAACAGTTATTTGAAGAATCCAAGAAATATATTCCGGGCGGTGTGAATTCGCCGGTGCGTGCATTCGGCTCAGTCGGACGCTCCCCGATTTTTATAAAAAAAGCGAAAGGTTCCCGTATATTCGATGAGGATGGAAGGGAATATATAGATTATGTATGTTCATGGGGACCGGGAATTCTCGGACATGCAAAGGAGACGGTAATCGAAGCAGTGAAGGCGGCCTGCGATGACGGACTGACCTTTGGTGCACCGACAAGAAAAGAGCTGGAGATTGCGGAGCTTATCACGGCACATATGCCTTCAATGGAAATGTCACGTATGGTAAATTCTGGTACAGAAGCAGTGATGAGTGCAATCCGCGCGGCACGTGGATATACCGGAAGAGATTACATTGTGAAATTCAAAGGCTGTTATCATGGACATAGTGATGGACTTTTGGTAAAAGCTGGCTCTGGCGTGATTACACAGACGGTGGCAAACAGCGCGGGTGTTCCGGAGGGTTATGCGAAATATACTCTCGTCGCAGAATATAACGATGAGGAATCCGTAAAACAGTTATTCGATGCATATAAGGGACAGATTGCAGCAATCATTGTCGAGCCGGTTGCAGCAAATATGGGTGTTGTGCCACCGAAAACAGGATTCTTAGAGTTTCTGCGTGACATCACACAGACAGATAGCGCATTACTGATCTTCGATGAAGTTATCACAGGATTCCGTCTGGCACCGGGCGGCGCGCAGGAATATTTCCATATCAAGCCGGATCTGACAACGCTTGGCAAGATCGTTGGTGGAGGTATGCCGGTTGGAACCTACGGAGGCAGACGCGAGATCATGCAGTGCGTGGCACCACTTGGTGAGGTATATCAGGCAGGAACCTTGTCCGGTAATCCGATTGCGATGACGGCAGGCATTGAGACATTGAAATTGCTGGATGCACATCCGGAAGTGTATGCAAAGCTCGAAGGAAAGACCGCAGGACTTGCACAGGCAGCAAGAGAGGCATTTGGCAATCGGGTCTGTGTCAACCAGATTGGCTCATTGATGAGCATTTTCTTCACGGACAAGCAGGTGGTTGATATGGATACCGCGATGACGAGCGACACGAAGCAGTATGCTGCGTTCTTTCGCTATATGCTTGATCATGGAATCAACCTCGCTCCGTCGCAGTTTGAGGCAATGTTTATCTCAGATGCACATACAGAGGAAGATATCCGGAAAACGATTGATGTTATGAAAGAATTTGCACATAGATAGATCGTGGATAAAATAAGAAATTGATTTAGAAATAGCTGAAATGAATGAAATAGAAACCAGTTTGGAGGAAAACGATGAGTGATACAAGGAAAGATGCCGTAATTATCGGTAGTGGTCCCGCAGGTTTATCGGCGGCGGTCTATGCGAAGCGTGCGTTGCTGGATGTGGCAGTAATCGAGAAGGAAATGTTCAGTGGCGGACAGATTGTTACAACTGATCGTGTGGATAATCTGCTTGGCTTCTACGGAACAAATGGCTATGATCTGTCAGTAAAGTTCCGGGAACATGCAGATGCGCTGGAGGTTCCATTTATGGAGGGTACGGTGACGGACATTGCCAATCAGGATGATTACAAGGAAGTGCATCTGGAAGATGGCAGTGTGATCGAGACAACAGCAGTAATTGTAGCGACTGGTGCGACCCATCGAAAGCTTGGCGTGGAAGGCGAGGCAAAGTTTGCCGGCGCCGGTGTTTCATACTGTGCAACCTGTGACGGTGCATTTTTCAGGAATAAAACGGTGGCCGTTGTCGGTGGCGGTGATGTGGCACTTGAAGATGCCCTGTACCTTGCAAATGTATGTGAGAAGGTCTACCTGATTCATCGTCGTGATGAGCTGCGCGGTGCCAAGGTATTGCAGCAGCGGATCTTCGATGCGGCAAATATCGAATTCCTACCACACACCGAAGTACGAAAGATCTGTGGTGAGAACATGGTTGACCATATCGTGATCGAGGATAACCGGACAGAAGAAAAACGAGATCTCGCATTATCCGGCATCTTTATCGCGGTTGGCATGCAGCCACAGACTGCACTTGTAAAAGAGGTCGTAGAGATGGAGAACGGCTATATCCGTGCCGGTGAGGACTGCCGCACAAATATACCATTTCTATATGCAATCGGAGATGTGCGCACCAAGACTGTCCGCCAGATCGCAACTGCAATCGGAGATGGTGCTGCTGTGATCGCGTCACTCGAACACGATCTGCTGGCATAGGACAAGCTGGCAAATCGTAATGGACGCCTGTTACAGCGGAAAAAATTGACAATCCTACCCACAAGATATATAATGTCTTGGATTTTACACAGTAGATATTGTACTTTCATACAAAAATCAAGGCAAAACAAGACAGGATTGTCTTGTGTTAGGATTTTGTATGTATAGCTGGTTTGTGATGAGGACAAAAGTTTATCTCATCACACACCAGCGAGGTTCAAAAGGAAAAAGGAGACAATCATGTCGAAGTTACGTTATCATATCGCAGTCATGGCTGCAAAATTCAGCAAAGTCATCATCCGCCTTTCGGGGCGCAACGGCACGCATACCCCAGGCGTTGTTGCCAGAAAAATCTGCCCGGATTTCATGGCGCAGGCACCGAAGGCACCGCTCTGTATCTGCGTGACAGGTACGAACGGTAAGACGACCGTATCAAACATGCTGACCGATATGCTGGAGAAGGAAGGCAAGAAGGTAGTCAGCAACCGGACCGGTTCGAATATCGTGCCGGGCTGTGTGACAAACCTGTTGAACAGCGTCAACTGGCTTGGCAGATGCCGCGTGGACGCAACTGTATTTGAGGTGGACGAGCGTGCATCCCGTCTGATTCTTCCATATGTAAAGCCGGATTATCTCGTCGTGACGAACCTGTTCCGTGATTCACTGAAGCGAAACGCACATCCGGATTACATTTTCAGTGTCATTGACACATACTGCCCGGACACAACGAAGCTGATCTTAAATGCAGATGAGCAGTGCAGCAGCAACTTAAAGCCGAATAGTGAGCATGTTTATTTCGGAATCGGAAAGCAGGACGATGACAAGACGGAGCCATACAACCTGATCGCTGATTATACATTGTGTCCAAAATGCGGTACGAAGCTGAAGTTCAACTACCTTCGTTATCATCATATTGGAAATGCTTATTGTCCAAACTGCGATTACAAGTCTGCAGATGCAGATTATCTTGCAACAAAGGTCGACAAGGAAGGCAAGAAGTTAATTGTCCGTGAAAAGGATGGAAATGAGATCGAATACGCACTGATCCATGATGCGTTGTTTAATATTTATAATGAATTGACTGTAATTACGATGATGCGGGAGCTTGGATATTCTTCCGATGAGGTGAAGAAGCGGATCGCAGAGATCCATGTGCCGGAATCCCGTTACAGCGAGACGAAGGTCGGAAATGTGACAGTCGTTCAGGCACTCAGCAAAGGACAGAGCGCAGTCAGCTCCTGCCGTACGTTCGAGTATGTGGCAGAAGAGCCTGGTAAGAAGGTCATCATGATCGCAGAGGATGACTTCAGCGACAGACAGAAGAGTATCGAGTTTATCGGCTGGATCTACGACCTTGAATACGAGCAGTTTGCAAGAGACGATGTAATGCAGGTAGTCTGCTGTGGACCAAGATGTCTCGATCACCGTGTGCGTGCGCTGATCGCCGGAATCCCGGAGGAGAAGATCGCGTGGGATCTCGATGAGGTTGCAGCGGTCGATAAAGTAAAGTTAGAGGGCGTTGATAAGGTATATATCTTATACGACTGCGATACCTATGGTATTTCCTGCAAGATGAAGCAGAAGCTTTTGAAGAGACTGGAGGATGAAAAATAATGAAGATTGAAATCCTTTATCCGGAGCTTTGTACCTTATATGGTGACAAAGGAAATATGCAATACTTGAAGCTCTGCTTACCGGATGCAGAATTTGTAGAGACAACATTGAATGCGAAGCCTCTGTTTTTGACAGAGGATATTGATCTGGTATATATGTGCTCGATGAGCGAGAAGAGTCAGGAAGTGATTTTGAGCCGTCTGCTTCCTTTGAAGGAAGAGATCTTCCGTGCATTTGATGCAGAGAAGACAGTATTCTTCTTCGTTGGAAATGCGCTCGAACTGCTTGGCAAATACATCAAGCGGGAAGATGGCAGCAAGGTGGAAGCTCTGGCGTACTTAAACAGCTATTCGGTCAGACAAACCCCGAACCGTTTCAATACATTGATGAAGGCAAAATTCGATGATATTACATTGCTTGGTTATACAAGCCGTTTCTCCCATACATTTGGAATCCCGGAGCAGGAGAGCTTTTGTAAGGTTGAGATGGGAACTGGTATGAATCCGAAGTCGGTATTTGAAGGTATCCGCAAAGGAAAGATTCTTGCGACTTACATGCTTGGACCAATCCTTGTAGCAAACCCGGATTTCACACATTACCTTCTGCGTATGTTAGGCGCAGATATGGAGAAAATACCGTATGAAGATGCGATGCGGGATGCCTATAACCAGAAAATGAAGGAGTTTGAAAAGCCGGATTTGGAATTATCTTAAGTCTGAAATACAGAATTCATTCTTTTTTCACTTGCGAAGTGAGAGAATGAGGAGTATATTATAGCTTGATTATGAAGAAAATGAGTCACACAGAGTAGGAGGTACGAGTGTATGACTGACGTTGAAGTATTTGAGAATTATGAATCAGAGGTACGTTCTTATTGTAGAAGCTTCCCTGCGGTCTTTACGACTTCAAAGGGTTCGATCATGAAGGATGAGAACGGAAAGGAATATATAGATTTCTTCTGCGGAGCAGGAGCCTTAAACTATGGACATAACAATGACTATATTAAGGAAAAGATGGTTGCATACCTGATGAGTGATGGAATTATGCATTCGATGGATATGATGACTGTTCCGAAGAAAGAGTTTTTGCAGTTCTTTGAAGAAAAGGTGTTACAGCCAAGAGGATTGAATTTCAAGGTAATGTTCCCTGGACCAACCGGAACCAATGGCGTAGAGGCTGCATTGAAGCTGGCGCGTAAAGTAAAGAAGAGAAATCAGATCTGGGCACTCATGGGATGTTTCCATGGTATGACACTTGGCGCATTGTCTCTCACAAGTGATGCGGGCAGCCGTGGCGGCGCAGGTGTATGTCTGAATGATGTTACACATATTCCGGCACCATATATGTTCCCGGAGCTTGATACAATCAAATATATGGAGACATTGCTTACGGACGACCACTCAGGTGTGGAGAAACCGGCAGCAATCATTATCGAGACCGTACAGGCAGAAGGAGGCGTGCATGTATTTTCCAATGAATATCTGCAGGGTGTCCGTGCGTTGTGCGATAAGTATGATATTTTGATGATCGTGGATGATATTCAGGTAGGCTGTGCGAGAACAGGAACCTTCTTCTCGTTCGAGCGTGCAGGTATCGTACCGGATATGTTCGTAATGTCGAAGTCCATCGGTGGATATGGTATGCCATTTGCTCTGACAATGTTCAAGCCGGAGTTAGATATCTGGTCACCGGGCGAGCACAACGGAACGTTCCGTGGCAACCAGCTTTCTATGGTTGCAGCGAAGGCAGGACTGGAATATATGCTTGACCATAAGGTTGAGGCTGAGGTAAAGCGCAAAGAGGGAATCATCCGCAAATATATGGATGAGAACATTGCAAGACCGGGTGTGGAGATCCGGGGAATCGGCTGTATCTGGGGCGTCCAGGTTGCAGATGGAAAGCTTGCTTTGGCAATCTGTAACAAGTGCTTTGAAAAGGGATTGATCATGGAACGTGCAGGCCGAGATAACAATGTGTTGAAGCTGATGCCGGCGCTTGTGGCAACGGATGACGAATTGATGCGCGGACTGGATATCATCAGAGATTCAATGAATGAATTGATGTAAGAATTGTACAGAGATAATCTGTGAAGAAAGTAAATCGAGCAGGATGTATGAACCTGCTCGATTGTGTTTTATTTTAGATAATTTTGATGTACTTGAAAAATGGAAAGGTATGATAGATCGTATGGAACCTTGGATGGGAAGAACAGCAGCCGTCGTAGATCTTGGTATGCTGAAAAATAACTTAGCAGAGATCCGCAAGAAATTAAAGCCGGGTGTCGAACTCATGGCGGTTTTAAAGGGTGACGGATACCGGCACGGCGCGGAAGGATTGTATCCGACATTGAAAGCCTGCGGCGTGACCAACTATGCGGTTGCACTGTGGAGCGAGGGTGTTGCCTTGCGGGAGCATGGCGCGACAGAGCCGATTCTTGTGCTTGGAGATACCAGAGATTATGACTTGGATGAGGCAGTCCGTTACAATCTGGACTTTCCAGTATTCTCGGTGGAATATGCGAAGACGGTTGCCGAGGCAGCGAAACGGCAGGGCAGAAAGCAGAATATACAGATCAAGCTCGACACCGGAATGAGCCGGATCGGGTTCCCGGATAACGATGAGACGCTTGAAGCAATCAAGGAGATTTCACAGATGGAATCCCTGAATATGACAGGCATTTTCACGCATTTTGCACGTGCAGATGAGTACGATCATAAGAGTGCAGGGAAGCAGCTTGACCGCTTTCTGCGTATGACAGAGAAGTTAAAGGAAATGGGAATCACATTTCCGAAGTATCATGTGGCGAACAGCCCGGCGATTTTGCTGATGCCGGATTCGCAGCTCGATATGGTACGTGCCGGAGATATCTTATATGGCTTGAATCCAATCGACGAAGAAGGGTTCAAAAAAGAGAACTTCAAGGAGATTTTGAGCTGGTACACGTATGTGGTTATGGTGAAGGAGGTTCCGACAGGAACGGAGGTTGGTTATGGCGGCACATTCGTGACGAAGCGTCCGACGAAGATCGCAACCCTGCCGGTTGGATTTGCGGATGGATACCGGAGAGATCTGTCGAACCGAGGAAAGGTGCTGATCCGTGGACAGGAAGCACCGATCATCGGAAGAGTCTGTATGGATCAGTGTATGGTCGATGTGACAGATATCCCGGATGTACAGAGAAACGATCAGGTGACGCTACTTGGCGGAGACCTTTCCATCCAGTGGATGGCAGATCTGCTTCAGACAAATGTCGATGAGATTGTATGCAATATCTCCCAGCGTGTACCGCGTGTCTATATTGATTCCACACAGGAATCATAAGTTCGTAGTAGAAAGAGGAAAGTTATGCAACAGGAAACCCGTGTAAGAAATGCCTCGCGAAATGTTGTGTTTGGCATGTTTTTGAAAGGCTATCAGATACTGCTTCCATTTATCATGCGTACAGCAATTATGTACTACATGGGCGATGGATATCTCGGCTTAAACAGCTTGTTTGGTTCGGTGCTGTGGGTGTTGAACCTTGCGGAGTTGGGCGTTGGTTCAGCGATGGTTTATTCCATGTACCAGCCGATTATCGACAATGATAAAGAGCAGATCTGCGCGTTGTTAAAATTATATCGGAAATATTACCGGATCATCGGACTGGTAATCGCAGTCGTTGGCGGAATTCTGACGCCGTTTATTCCGTATCTTGTAAAGAGTGATATGCCGGAGGGCGTGAGCATCTATGTCGTGTATCTGCTCAATCTGTTCTGTACCTGTATGTCGTACTGGCTGCTCGCGTACAAGAACAGTCTGCTGACTGCACACCAGAGAAATGATGTAGCGAGCAAGGTCATGCTTGTGACGAATACGTTCCAGTATGCGGCACAGTTAGTTGTCGTTATGACAATCGGTGATTATTATATCTATCTGATTGTACAGATCTTCACACAGATCGTTACGAATCTGGTAACGGCATATTTTGCGAATAAGATGTATCCGGAATATAAGGCAGTCGGAAAGCTGCCGAAGGAGACAGTAAAGAAAATCAATAACCGTATCAGAGATCTCTTCACCATGAAGGTGGGACAGGTCATTGTGTCGTCTGCGGATACGATTGTTATATCGGCATTCTTAGGACTTGCTGCGAATGCATTTTACAACAATTATTACTATGTGCTGACTGCGGTAACCGGAATCATGAATGTGGTGTTTGTATCGTGTACCGCAGGTATCGGAAACAGCATTCTGGTGGAGACGGAAGAAAAAAATTATACGGATTTGAAGAAGCTTTCATTTATCATTATGTGGCTTGCAGGTATGTGCAGTGCGGTTATGCTCTGTCTGTATCAGCCGTTCATGCGGCTCTGGGTAACAGAGAAGCGAATGCTTCCATTTGCAGTCGTTGTTTGCATGGTTGTGTATTTCTTCATCAGCCAGGTAAACCAGATTCTGATCACTTACAAAGATGCAGCGGGAATCTGGCATGAAGACCGGTTCCGTCCACTTGTGACGGCACTTGTGAATCTGGTGCTGAATATTATTCTTGTACAGTTTATTGGTATCTATGGTGTTATCCTGTCTACCGTTATTTCGGTGCTGGCTGTTGGTATGCCGTGGATTCTGCACAACCTGTTTACGGTATTATTTAAGCGGAATGCATGGGAATATATACGGAAGCTTCTGTATTATACAATCGTGACAACGATTGTATGTACACTTACCTATTTGGTTGCAAGCCAGATACCGGGCGTTGGAATTCTGGCGCTGATCCTGAAGGCAATCGTGTCTGTGATCGTGTCAAATCTGTTGTTGTTTGTGGCTTATTTCAAGATGGGAGAGTTTGCAGAAGTAAAGAAACTTGTGATACGCGTATTGAAGAGACAGGCTTAATGTGGGGCGGCAGCAACCATGTGAGCGGGAAGGAGAACATATGAGGAAGTTAAAATTATGGGTGGCGTGTGCGATGGCGGCAGCGATGCTTGCACTGACTGCATGCGGAAAAGAAGATAAACTGGTGCTTGTGACAACCGAAGCGGCAGCGTCACAGAGTGATGCGACAACGACCGAAGATATTCTGGCAGATATCCGGGAGGAAGCAGAGAATACAACGGAAGAGGAAAAGAAGCGCGAACCCGCTTCAGAGGAAGATAAGAAGGTCACGATGGAAGCAATCTATGATGCAAACAAAGGGGATACATTGCTTGCGGGTGGAAACAATTACAGCTTGAATACAATCTATTACAGTGATGGTGTTGAGGTGTATTCGGAATATCAGTTCCTTGGGTTTGCCGAGGACGGCACGTATCTGCAGGCGTACGAGGATTCAAATGGAATCGTGCAGGTGCTTGATAAAGAATATGGTTATTGGTATCTGATTGATGAGGACAAGACGTGTTATGCATTGATCTATCCGGAACCAAATGTGGCAGATGCGATCATCAACACGAATCACAACGATATGATTATCTCCCTTACAGAGGCGGATCAGACGATCAAGGATATCTACCGTGAGGACGGAGATCTGGTTGTGGAGACAAATTATAAGAATGACAACGCATCTTATGTATTCCAGTATGTTCTGGATGACAATTACAAGGTGCTTGAATATTATTGTTACGATGCCAATGGGGAAAAGGTATCATATTCCTGGGTGACAGAAGGAAATTCTTATACATATCCGGAGGCAATCGCGACCGCACACGAGTCTATGATGACGCGGACAGTTACGTTCAAGATTTTAGAGGGAAAAGGACTGGAGAGCAGTTATACAGTTCCAGTGGACAAACCGGTACAGCTTGCATTGCTGGAATATAAAGCATACACGGATGAGGCATGCACGACAACTTGGGAAGAGACCGCCGACGATTCAGGCATGTATACCGATGAAGTTATCTATCTCAAACGTGAAGGTGCGGACACAACAGAGGGAACAACGGAAGATTCGACGACAAATCCGTAAATCTCTTTACAAATCAGTGGGATATGTAGTATACTACGGGTAAGAACGAATAGTAGGAGAATGTAAAAAGGAAGTGAGAATATGAGTATGAATATTAGCAGCAATTTTTTTAATAGCATGCTTGGAACATCTTCCAGCAATTCAAGCAGTGGATTGATGGGACTTCTCAGCGATTACAACTCCATTCGGAACGGCAGTTATCTGAAGCTTGCAAAGCATTATTATTCGAACGATAGTGCGAAGAAGGCAACGCAGAAGCAGTTTTCCAAGAGTAACATAGAGACGAAGACAGAGGATACTGCGACAAAGACGGCATCCGAGGATGCATGGAAGGATCTGAAAACATTGAAGGATGAGAAGCTGTATCAGAGTGCGGATACAGATAAGATCCAGAAGAATGTAAAGAGCTTTGTCAGCAATTACAACAGTGTGATGGAGAGTGCACAGAATTCAGATAAATCAGGCGTACTGAAGGATGCATCCAGACTGGCTTCTCAGACTGGAAATTATACAAGTGCATTAGCCAAGATCGGAATTACGGTGAAAAGTGATAACACACTTGCATTTGACGAGGAGGCATTTGCATCCGCAGATATGTCGGATGTGAAGAAACTGTTTGCCGGAGATTTCTCTTTCGGCAGTAATACACAGAGTCGTATGTTGCAGCTTGCAAGCGATGCATCTGCAAATTCATCGTCTGTATTTTACAATCAGTACGGAGCAGTGGCAGGCGCGTCAGTTGGAAGCTTCTACGATAGCTTATTCTAATTAGCAGAGACAGAAATATATAGTTCAATCTCCCCAAGAGGATTGATAATAAGAATGGGAAGATCCGCGGGTTGACTGTGGATCTTCTTCTTTTGTCTGGAAATGGGAGGACTGGTGCAATATGGCAAAAATACGAATCGACAAATATTTGGCAGATGCGGGTTTTGGCAGCCGAAAGGATGTGAAAGGACTGCTGAAGGCAAAACAGGTCACCATAAATGGTGAGACGTGTGTCCATGCGGAGGAAAAGCTGGAACCGGCGCAGGATGTTGTCTGTGTGCAGGGTAAAATGGTCGTGTATGAGAGTTTTTCTTATTATATGCTGCATAAACCACAGGGGGTCGTGTCTGCAACGAAAGATGCACATGAAAAAACAGTTGTGAATCTTATTACAGAACAAAAACGACGCGATTTATTTCCGGTAGGACGGCTGGACAAAGATACGGAAGGGCTGTTGCTTTTAACCAACGATGGAAAGCTGTCAAATGATCTGCTGGCACCGGGAAAGCATGTGGAAAAAACCTATTATGCAAGGATCAAAGGCATGGTCACGAAGAAGGAGGTCGCTGCTTTTGCTGAGGGTGTAGATATCGGAGATGAGCTGCTCACAGCACCAGCTGAACTGAAGATTCACAAGGCAGGGAGCGAAAGTGAGATCGAAATTACGATCACAGAGGGGCGGTATCATCAGATTAAACGAATGTTTGAAGCGGTAGGTATGCAGGTGCTATATTTAAAGCGTTTGCGTATGGGACCGTTGTATCTGGATGAGTCGCTTGCGTGTGGTGAATATCGGAAACTTACCACAGAGGAAATCCAGAGCCTGAAAAACAGAGAAGAATGGTAAATCGTTTGTGAAATACGAGAAAGTATGTTGACATATGAGGTAGAAAAAGTATAAACTGTAAAGAAGGTATTGCAGTTTTGCAGGAGGAAACGATATGGACGAAAATAAGAATCCGGAATCCAGATATGACGTGGATGAAGAAGAGGGTGCCACCACCGTATTACGTGCGATGGATGCAGAAACTGAGGACGAAGAAGAGGGCGCGACGACGGTATTGCGCGCAGAAGATATGACACCTGAGGATGACGATGATACGGAAGGTGCAACGACGGTTCTGACAGGACCAGAACCAGCGATGATGGGTGCAGCACCAGCACCGGGCGCACCACAGTTTGAGGACAAGACACAGATGCTTCCGCCACAGGGAGCACCGATGGGAATGCCGATGGGACAGATGCCGAACGGACCGATGGGAGCACCAATGGGACAGATGCCGAACGGACCGATGGGAGCGCCAATGGGACAGATGCAGAATGGACCGATGGGAGCACCAATGGGACAGATGCAGAATGGACCGATGGGAGCACCAATGGGACAGATGCCAAATGGATCAATGGGAGCACCGATGGGTATGATGCCGAATAACGGACAGATGCCGCCGATGAATGGTGGAAAGCCGCCAAAGGCGCCGAAACCACCGAAAGCTCCGAAGGAGAAAAAACCGAAGGTACCAAAACAGCCAAAAGTAAACAAAGATGGTTCACCAAAGAAGAAAAAGACAGGTCTGATCGTGGCTATCTGCGTCGTTGTGGTATTGGCACTGGGCGCAGGCGCATATTTCCTGTTCTTTACGCCAGAGAAACGGTATGAGAGGAAGATGGATGTTGCTGAGAAGGCGATGACAGACAGCAATTACGAAGAAGCTGTCACGGCGTATGAAGCAGCACTTGGTATCTTTGATGACCGGGTTCCGGCTATGAACGGTTTGTTATCCGCACAGATTAGTGCCGGTGAAAGCGATGGGGCAAGAGAGAATTTCACAGAGTTCCGTACAACAATCACGGGCTTTGATGCAGATAAAGTAACAGAGAACAGTGAGGATATCGTAGCATTCTATGAATACGCAGATGATCTTTACAGTGATACGGATTCTCTGATCGATGCATATAAGGAAGGGTACAACCTGACAAATGACAACGGTCTGAAGAAGAACCTCGTAACTGCATATGTAGACCGTGCCGATGCAATGGATAACTCTGATTATGAAAATAAGATTGCTGCTTATGGAGATGCTTTGGATCTCGACAGTACGAATGAGTCGGCTCTGAGTGGAAGAAAGGCATGTGCATATGCTGTTTTGGATGATATGATGGATGCACAGCAGTATGATCAGGCAGAATCCTTTATCAATACATATGCGGACAGCATGTCGGATGTGGACTTCTCTTCTTATACAGAGAAGATTGAGTCAGAGCGTGCGTTGATGACAGCCAGACATGATCTGATGGAGCAGGTAATCAGCCTGATGTCAGCTTCCGATTATGCAGGCATGATGGACGTGGATGGTTCCGATAATGCAAGTACAGTTGTTGCAAATATGGACGGTGATTCTTATGTTTATGCAACGGATGGCTATGACAGCTCCTATACAGGAAAAGCTGCGGGCGTTTACACATATTCTACTTTGTTGAGTTCTGGTTATTACTTCTATTATGGTGATTACGAGAACGGTGTGCGAAGTGGACAGGGAACGATGTTCGTCAAGATGGATGGTTATAATCAGGCATATCTGGTTTATGAAGGTGCATGGAGCAACGATAAACCGAACGGTGCAGGTACTGAGACATCTGTCAACGAGGACGCTGGCGATGAGCTTGTAACGGTAACCCGTTCTGGTAATCTGGTAGATGGATTGTTTGATGGAGAGGTAACTGTATCGCTTGTATCGAACGATGAAGAGTATGGTGGAACTTACACAGGTACATTTACTGCATCGAACGGTGATGCACCGGATATCCGTGAGAATTATCCGGATCTGGATTTTAGTGATGTATCGGAAGATAAAACAGTTTATGTGGTACTGGAATGTGACGGTTCACCAATGTACTGGCACTTCTCAAAGGGATCAGCCGCAAAGCTCGGTATACATACTTTTGGGAACTAAGATAAAAATAAATGGTGGTAAAACATATGGACATATTGATCAATGACTATATAAATGGAGAGCGCTCCCTGTGTAGGGATGAAGCTCAGTTTTCCGCGTATCTGTTCCAGATTTTGAACGGATGCAAACGTGTCAAGATCGATTCTGACAATTTTACAAATAAGACTTACGAAGTAATGCAGGCATATTATATGCCGGCGTTCCTGCGTGATTACTTCAATTATGCGGACAGTAAAGCTGAATTCAACCGGAAGCTTGTGACATTTGCAAACCGGAAGTTACGTGCACTGTATGCAGGTGAAGAGGCGCAGGGGGCGATGCTTGAGGATGTAGATGCCAAGGCAGTGAATGCTGCGGAGATTTACAATCTGGATAAGGAACTGGATATAGAAAATCCGGGGTTCGATCTTGGAAAGCATATCAATGGATGGTCTGGAAAAGAACGCGAATATCGAAATCCGCTTGCACGTTGGATGATGAATGTGCGACCGGATATCGCAGTTTTGCTGAAACGACGCGGCATCAAGCGTACAGAGCTACGGATGCATGAGATTGATTGTCATTATCTGAATAGTGTAGACACGTATCCAGCGATGATTGGACGCGTGGATGAAAAAGGACATGTGACTGGGTGCAAGAAGATCGTGTGTACGAAGCAGCAGGTAGAACAGTATGCGTTGGAGTTTCTGTGTGAGACACCAACGGAAGAATACGCAGATACCATCGGTATGAAATGGTGGGGACCGGCGAAGGAGTCGGACACACCGGTAGAAGACAGCGGTATTGCTATTGAACCTGGCTTTATTAGTATGGCGAATCTGGTTAGTGCAAAGAATGCACAGATGTATGAGGAAGTGGACAAGCCGATCGCAATGCAGAAATTGCAGGAATACAACAAAGCATTCTATGCGGAAGAGCGGAAAGTGAAGGAACCGAAAGCAATCCTCGGAAGTGTTTTGGAATTACAGATATAAGCAGGATAAGAAAAAGGGTTGAAACATAGTTGTTTCAACCCTTTTTTATGGATACAGAATCTATCAATTATTCCATAGCTGCTTTTAATGCGGCGTCTAAATCCTCTAAGATATCATCGATGTTCTCCAGACCAACAGAGAAACGAACCATACCAGCATCAATACCAGCTGCAACAAGCTGCTCGTCGGATAACTGGCGATGTGTTTCACTTGCTGGATGCAGGACACAGGTACGGATATCTGCAACATGCACTTCGTTGGAGGCAAGCTTTAATGAATCCATGAATTTTGCCGCAGCCGGACGTCCGCCCTTGATGATAAAGGAGATAACACCGCAGGATTTGCCACCGAGATATTTTTCTGCAAGTGCATGGTTTGGATCAGAAGGAAGTGCTGGACAACTGACACTGACAACTGCGTCACTCTTTTCAAGGTATTCTGCAACTGCCATTGCATTTTCTGTATACTGCTTCATACGAACTGGAAGAGTCTCTAATCCGAGATTCAACAGGAATGCAGAATGTGCGGCTGGATATACACCGAAGTCACGCATGAGCTGCATTCTTGCCTTGACGATATATGCCATATTGCCATAAGATTTTGTATAGCAGGTTCCATGGTAGGATTCGTCAGGCTCGACAAGCTCTGGGAACTTGCCATTATCCCAGTTGAACTTGCCGCTGTCTACGATGACACCGCCGATCTGAACGGCATGTCCATCCATATATTTACTTGTGGAATGTACGACGATATCAGCACCGAAGTCAAAAGGTTTACAGAGAATCGGAGTTGCAAATGTGTTGTCTACGATCAATGGAACTCCCATTGCATGTGCAATATTTGCGAAACGCTCAATATCAAATACAGTCAGCGCCGGGTTTGCGATTGTCTCGCCAAACACGAGCTTTGTATTCTCTTTAAAACAGGCCTTGATCTCATCGTCAGACATATTTTTATCCACGTAGATACATTCAATGCCAAGCTTCTTCAAAGTGAAAGAGAACAGATTGATCGTGCCGCCGTAGATTTCAGGGGTACTGATGATGCTGTCACCAGCCTGACAGATATTTAAGATGGAAAGCAAGGTAGCTGCCTGTCCGGAAGTAGTACACATGGCACCGACACCACCTTCCAGGGCTGCAATTTTCTCCTCGACTGCCATGACTGTTGGATTGGCAAAACGGGAATAACAGAGTCCTTTTGTTGGATCATCAAAGATGCCGGCAACTTCTGCGGCAGATTCGTACACATACGTTGTACTTTGGACGATAGGCAGAACACGAGGCTCGCCATTCTTTGGTGTATAGCCTGCATGCAGGCATTTTGTTTCATCTTTCATTGTAATAAAACCCTCCTATGGTATATAGTAGTTACTATGATTTAATGTAACATAAATACTATATTAATACAACAGTCGGGTGTAAGCGAGAGCTTTGCATGTTATTTCGCGAAATAACGACGAAAAAAATGAGAAATTCTGAAAAAATTGCTTGCAAAATAAAATTCCGTATGGTAATATCTAACTCTGTGATATATTTTTATATTCCTTGCTTCCGACCAGTTCGGAGGCCAATAGACCATAAGGAGGTGCAATAACATGAACAAGTATGAATTGGCGTTGGTTGTTAGCGCAAAGATTGATGATGACGCAAGAACTGCTGTTGTAGATAAGGCTAAGGCTATTATCGAGAAGGCAGGCGGCACAATCACAAACGTTGACGAAAAAGGCAAGCTGAGATTAGCATACGAGATTCAGAAGATGAAGGAAGGTTTCTACTACTTCATCCAGTTTGATGCAAACGCTGAAGCTCCAGCTCAGATCGAAGCAAGTGTTCGTATTATGGAATCTGTTCTCAGATATCTTTGTGTTAGACAGGACGCAGAGTAATAGTTAGGAGGATTTCCGATGAACAAAGTAATTTTGATGGGTCGTTTAACTCGTGATCCGGAAGTTAGATATTCACAGGCTGCAGAGCCTTTAGCAATCGCAAGATATACACTTGCAGTTGACCGTAGATTCCAGAGAAGAGACAATTCTGGAAATGAGCAGACAGCAGATTTTATCTCCTGTGTTGCATTTGGCAGAAACGGAGAGTTTGCTGAGAAGTATTTGAAGCAGGGTACAAAGATTGCGATTACAGGTCGTATTCAGACAGGCAGCTATACCAATAAGGACGGCAATAAAGTTTATACAACAGAAGTTGTCGTAGAAGAGCAGGAGTTTGCAGAGAGCAAGAATGCATCTGGAAACAACGGCGGTGGATATCAGCAGGAAGACAGACCAGCACCTGGTAATGCCAGTGCAGATGGATTCATGGATATTCCAACAGGATTGACAGGCAACGATTTACCATTTAAGTAAGGAAATTAAATGGAGGTAATTAGTAATGGCTTACAATAAGACAGAGAAGAGCGATCGTCCAGACGCTCCTATGAAGAGAAGACCAATTCGTAGAAGAAAAAAGGTCTGTGTATTCTGTGCAGAGAAGAATGCAGTAATTGATTACAAGGATACAAACAAGCTTAAGAGATACATCTCTGAAAGAGGTAAGATTCTTCCTAGAAGAATTACTGGTAACTGTGCAAAGCATCAGCGTGCACTTACAGTTGCAATCAAGAGAGCAAGACACGTAGCTCTTATCCCTTACGTTGTAGAGTAAGAAGAACGTATAAAACTCCAATTTGCGGATTTCCGCAGATTGGAGTTCTTTTTTGTCATAATATATACGAATTGATACAAATTAGATACATTTTCATGGTAAGATAAGAACAGTAAAATAAAGGATACTGTGAGGAGATTGTGGTGAGAAAGATAAGAAAAAGACGAATGGCAGCCGTGATGGTACTCTGTGTGGGACTGCTCAGCGGATGTGCCGGCAAAACCCAGACGGATGATCTTGTGATCACGATACCGGAATATGAGAAAATTACATACACAACCGAGCCAGTCGTGCATGGAGACATTGCGCCGGTGCTCGATCTGCGATTGAAATCAGAACAGTTTGAACGGAAAGAATACTATCCTGATCATGATGAGATGGAGGTTGATCAGGTATTTGTCCATGTTGGAGATGTCGTGCAAAATGGAGACACACTTGTCACCTTCTCTTCGGAGGATATAACGGAGGAACGAAGACAGTATGAAAACCGTGTGGAAGAGGATGCGCTTCTGATCGACCATTATACGAAGCTGGATGCAATTAATCAGACAGATGAACACCAGGAGAGTATCGAGCAGTTAAAGAAAGACCAGGAGATTGCAGGACTGTACATCAAAGATCTGGACGCAAGACTGGAAGCTTATACGATTAAGGCAGAGGGAAGCGGCATTGTGAGCAGCCTGTCGGATATGCTTGATTATGGAACCGTGTATGCCGGAGATGCAGTTGTAACGATCCTGTATGGCTCGGACAATTATACTACGACGACAGAGGATGATTATGCGTTTGAGGTAGGACAGACATTTACGGCAACTTTTGGCGTTGGAAGCTATGAGGTCAGATTGACAGCGATTGATGTGCTGGCGTCGGATACGGATGCCGGGATGAAACGGCAGCTTACATTTACATTGGTTGACTCAGCGAAACGGCCAAGCTCGGATTCACTGAATCTGGAGATCGAGAAAAATGTGCTCAAGAATGTCCTGTATGTACCAGAGGATGCAATCGTGTATGTGGGAAATGACAATTACGTCTATGTGCTGGATGAAGACGGATTCCGACATGGCGTACAGGTGCAGACTGGGGCAACGATTGATGGCTATACAGTGATTGAAGATGGTTTAAAAGAGGGCGACAAGGTGGTGATTGCAAAATGAGAATCGGACAGAAACTAAAACGACAGCTGGGATTTTTGATGAGTGTACTCTGCGCGGTCTCTCTGGTTGCCTGTGGAACGAAATATGCAGATGCGCCAGCTTTGCTGGAACCGGTATCTGGAACGGAATCGTACCGGGAAGTATCTGTGGGAGATGTAGGCGATCTGAAAATCGCATATGGATCGATCGTGCCAACAGAACATGCGGTGTTCTGGACGACACAGGTCAGCGTGGCAGAAGTCCTTGTCGACGTTGGAGATTATGTGGAAGCTGGACAGGTGGTAGCTACTGCGGATCTGGAAGCGGCACAAAAGGCAAAACAGGATCTGGAAGAAGCCCGGAGTCTGCTCGTGCAAAAACGTGAGCTGGAGGTGCAGAAACAACAGCTCACGATACAGAAGCTGAATCTAAAACAGGCGGGAGAAAATCAACTGGGAGATTCTGACAGTGCTGCGAAAACAGGAAAAGAGATCGAGACGGAACAGGAAAATGCCAATTATGATGAACTGCTTTACAAGCACCAGCTTGCCGATTACGATGATCAGATTCAGAAGCAGCAGGAGATCATTGAAGATGGAACCCTCAAGGCAACTGCAAGCGGGTATGTTTCTTATGTGCGTCAGTTTACATATGGCAATCAGGTTACAAGCTCGATGAATGTTATCACGATTGCAGATTATGAGGATACATATATTCAGATACAGAATACAACGATCAAAGACAAGCTTCTGGAGAAATACGACCGTTATTATACGATACAGGATGGCGCGAAAATTTCGCTTCGGGAGTATGCCTATACAACACAGGAGCGCCTGACAGCCGAAAATCAGCAGAAATATCCGGCACTTCGAATGCAGTATGAGGATGCTCAAAAGAGCGCGCCAGTCGGTTCTGTAATCGCCGTTTATCTCGTCAGAGACCGCGTGGAAGATGTCCTGTATGTCGGAAACGATTCTATCTATGAGGACGATCAGGGATCATTTGTCTATGTAAAAAATGGGGAGCAGCGCGAACAGCGCTACATTGAGACAGGAGTCAGTGACACGGTAAATACAGAGGTGATATCCGGGCTTTCTGAGGGAGAAAAAGTGTATTATACATCAGAGGCTGCATGGCCGGATGCATATGAGGAATATACGGTAAGTGCTCCAACGAATTATGATTCGATGTTTTATACAAACCGCTATGCGATTGCAGATACGATGCGGATCAATTACACATCTCCATATGAAGGTACAATTCAGGAAATCTGTGTATCCAATGGAGATTATGTGCAAAAGGGCGATGTGTTACTCAAGGTTCGAACGAATGAAGGCAGCGCGAAGCTGGCGGAGATGCGGTCAGGAATTGAGGATATGAAAGAAAATCGCACGAAAGCAGTGCAGGCACATGAGAATACACTTCAGTCGCTGCAACAGGAAAAGCAGGCAGCGTTGACTGCCGGACAGACACCACTTGCAACCGGTACGGATGCACAGAAAGCAACCGACGGTGATGCAGAAGAACAGGCAAATCCGAATCTTTCATCTATGCTGGATGTCGATATTCAGATTGAGAATCTGGATTTTCAGATACAGACGCTGGATTATACATATCAGCTCAAGCAGTCAGAGGAAGCATATACGGAGGCAAGCTGTAACAATGACGGAACAGGTGTTATGTCAATCTGCGCTGAGCAGGAGGGCGAGGTGTTGGATTTCTGGAGAGACACCGGAGGCAAGCTGGAACTTAACTCGGATATTCTGGCGATTGATACGCCGGTGAAGGAGAAATTGGCATTGTATGGTGGAAACAGCAAGGTTGCGAACGGGACACCTGTATCGGTGCAGGATGAGGAAAGTGGAAAGACGATACAGGGCATCATCTGTGGCTCCAACGGAATCACGGAAGGAACAAAGGAAGAGTATTATGTCACGACGGTAGGGGATCGTGTCTATATCACGCAGAGTCTGACGGACGACAGCCGGATGTACTATGTGAAATTAGACGGGAACGCATCCGTGGAGGATATGACCGGAAGTCAGATAATTTCCTATCCGCTGATTTCTTATTCGGATGTGTACACGATTCCGGCAGATGCGCTCTACACAGAGAAGGCGAACTCAGGCAAGGAGACATCCGGGGATTTCTATTATGTGTGGAAAATCGTAGATGGAAATATCGAGAAACAATATGTGGATGCAGCAATCTGCAACAGCGCACAGGATACATCCAAATATAAAAAGGGCGATGTAGTGGCATGTATATTTAATGGTATTTCGGAGGGAGATATACTGGCGGGACCAGTTTCAGAGGAAGAGGAGTAAAAGATGATACGGTTCGTTTTACAAAAAATTAAAAACAAAAAATGGTTGACGACCTGCCTGCTTCTGGGACTTGTCTTTCTTGTGGCGGCGGTTTCCTGTCAGCCAATGTTCAAGGCAGGCTCGCTCAACAAGATGCTGCTGGACAGCTTTCATAATGCAGGTGAGGAAGCAGAGGCATATCCGACGGTGATCGGAAGAACAGGTGCTTATGTGACGGAGAAGCGTCAGACAGCTGCGGCTGTGCTCGACGGTGTGAAAGGGTATCAGCAGACATGGGAGAAATATCTTGGATCCATAAAGGCGGTGAATACGCAGACTATTCTGACGCTGGATGAACAGTCCGCACAGGGCGCATATGGTGGAAAAGGAAAATATCTGAAGGTATCGTATATGCCGGATATGCTGGCACATACACAGGTGCTTGTCGGCGAGGACTACGATGCGTATGCTGGGAATCTGTATGGCTGTATGTTGTCCGAGAGTGTGATGGATGCCTGCGGCTTTACAGTCGGTGAGACATTGGAATTCCCACTTTGGACAGATGCAGACGGGGAAACGCTGAAGCTGCAGATCTGTGGTATCTTCAAGGAGGCGGACAGCACAGACACCTTCTGGTATACAGCACCGAATACGATGGAACAGGAGATGTTTGTAAGTGAGGAAACCTTTGATGCCATCGTGAAGCAGTTTGCACCGGAAAAGATCAACTATGCGACCAATGTGCTGCTTGATTATACGAAGATCAATCAGAAGAATGTAGCAGATGTGCAATATTATATCGAGCAATTTCATAAGGAGGATGAGAGCTTTACCGATTCGTTCCTGAATCTGCTCAAGCAGTACCAGAAGGACAAGAAAACGATAGATATCACGCTCTGGGTATTGGAGCTTCCATTGCTTGGTCTGGTGCTTGCATTTATCTATATGGTGACTGGACAGATCATCGACACAGAACAGGGCGAGATCGCCATGATGCGGAGCCGGGGATACCGCCGCAGCCAGATTGTAGCGCTCTATGCATTGCAGGCGTGTATTCTCTGTCTGGTGGCACTGCTGATTGGAACGCCACTTGGATATGGACTTTGTAAGCTGGCTGCATCGACCACAGATTTCCTGACGTTCCATGCAGGGAATCTCTCGATGTATCATTTTACACCAGTGATGCTTGTCTATGGACTGGCGGCGTCTGCCGTTGGAATTCTGTTCATCCTGATTCCGGTCGTGATTCATTCCGGGGTATCGATCGTACAGCAAAAATCTGATCAGAAGATCAACAAGAAGATGTTCTGGGAAAAATATTTTCTGGATATCGTGTTGCTTGGTGTTTCAATCTATCTGCTTCACAATTTCAATCAGGAGATTGATAAGATTCGTGCACGGGCACTGCTTGGGGCGAAGATGGATCCGTTGATCTTCTTGGATTCTGTATTGTTTATCGTGGCGATGGGACTTGTTGTGCTGCGGTTGCTGCATTATCTTGTTCAGCTTGTCTATCATATCGGCAGAAAAAAGTGGCGTCCGGCAGTGTACGCGTCGTTCTTACAGATCACGCGGAACTTCCGCAAGCAGGGCTTTATCTCGGTATTTTTGATTCTGACCGTGGCGATGGGACTGTTCAATGCCAATGCGGCGCGCACGATCAACCAGAACTATGAAAACCGGATCCGCTATGCAGATGGAGCCGATATCCGTTTGCAGGAGACATGGAAGATGCAGGCATTTTATGTGTCTGCCAATGATATCGACTATAACTATGTGGAGCCAGATCCGGTCAAATATGACGAGCCGGTCAAGCAGGGACTTTGCACGAGCATGGCAAAGGTAATCCGAACCAACAATATATCGGTAAGCCGGGGAAAAACGAAGATTGCTAACTGTGAGTTCATGGGAATCCATACAAAAGATTTTGGTGAGACTGCGTATTTGCAGGAGGAACTAAACAGAGACGTTCATTGGTATACATATTTAAATGAACTGGCACAGCAGGAAAATGGTGTGATTCTGTCGAAGAATCTGGCAGCGGCACTGGAGGTCAAAGTGGGGGATGTTGTGGATTGTTCCAGATATGGGGATTCCGTGATGAAGAAGGAGACGGTGCGCGGTACGATCAGCGGAAAGGTTGTAGCGGTTGTAGATGCGTGGCCGGGTTTTGTACAGTATACATATGAGGATGGAGAAGAAACCGAGCATTATCTGATCGTCGCAAACTATGCGAAAACGGTGCAGAGCTTCAAGATTTCTCCATATGAGATATGGTACAAGCTGGCAGATGGCGTGGACAGTGATGCGGTACGGGCTGTGATCGACGCGAGTGGAACGAAGTTGTCGGCATATACCGCTTTGGACCGGGATATTGATGCGATGAAGGAAACAGCGATGATACGCATTACAAACGGAATGTTCACTTTGAGCTTTGTCATTGCACTGATTCTATGTATGATTGGATTCCTGATTTACTGGATCTCATCGATCCGGCAGCGGGAATTGTTATTTGGTGTATATCGGGCGATGGGCTTAAGCGAGAAGGAGATAAACCGTATGCTTGTAAACGAGCATCTGTTTTCCACATTGCCATCGATTCTGGCAGGTGGTGCCTGCGGCGGTGTGGCGACATATCTGTTTGTGCGGTTATTTGGCGTGATCTATCTGCCGCAGAAACATAACTTAAGCATCTATGTCTATCTCGACCAGATGGATGTGTTGAAGCTTGTCGCGGTGCTCCTGGTTATGATTTTGCTGTGTATCGTGATCCTGCGGCGGCTGGTACGGAGTCTGAATATCACGCAGGCATTGAAATTAGGAGAGGAGTAGGAGTTTCGCTTATGAATATCATTGAAGCAAGAAATATTACACGGATGTTCCCGGTTGGTGACGGCGAATTCTACGCCTTGAAGTATGTCGATATTGATATACCGGCAGGGAAACTTACGATATTGAAGGGACGTTCTGGAAGTGGAAAGACCACATTGATGAATATATTAAGTGCCCTGGATGCACCGACAGAGGGAGATGTCAGTTTCGATGGACAGGTGTATTCGGAGATGGAAGATGCACAGAAGGAACAACTGCGAAGAAAAGAAATTGGGTTTGTCTTTCAGGCAGTTGCGTTGATCCCGATTATGAATGCATATGAGAATGTGGATTTTGCAATGCGGCTGGCAGAACCGGAGCTGACCGCGAAGGAGGTTGACGAACGAATCAGGGAGACACTTGCCTTGGTCGGAATGGAAGAGCGTATGCGGCATATGCCGGGACAGATGTCCGGTGGAGAGCAACAGCGGGTCGCAATCGCGCGGGCAGTGGCACACCGACCGAAGGTTGTGTTTGCAGATGAACCGACCGGAGCGCTGGATACCGAGTCTGGACTTCGGGTCATGCAGTTGTTCCGAAACCTGATCGAGAAAGAAAGCGTGACGATCGTTATGACAACACATGATCCAAACCTGATGGAGCTTGGCGATGTTGTCTATGAGTTGGAGGATGGTGAGATTATTGACAGACAAATACGAGAATGATACATTGGAAGATAGGAAAAACGACATGGCGGAGGTGGCAGATCTGGCGGAAACTGCCCCTCTGATCGTCTGCGATTCTCTCGTGAAGATCTATAAGACAAAAGAGGTTGAGGTGCTTGCTTTGCAGGGACTTGACCTGACGGTCAACCGCGGGGAGCTGATGGCAATCATCGGGAAGAGTGGAAGCGGAAAAAGTACGCTTATGAATATCGTTGGAGGTCTGGAAGTGCCATCCGCCGGACGGATTGTCGTGGATGGGCAGAATCTGGCGGAATTTACAGAGCGTCAGATGGTGCAGTACCGGAAGAAACAGATCGGGTTTGTATGGCAGAAGAGCGGACGGAATCTGTTTCCGTATCTGACTTCGCTGGAAAATATTGAGGCACCAATGCTTGCAATCCATAAAAGCGCGAAGAAACGGCGGGAGAAGGCAGAGGAATTGCTGGCGTTAGTTGGCATGGAGCATAAACGGGATTCTTACCCGGCACAGATGTCTGGTGGAGAACAGCAGAGAGTGGCAATCGCAGTCGCGCTTGCAAACGAGCCGGAAATTCTGCTCGCCGATGAGCCGACCGGAGCGGTTGATACAAAGACTTCTTCGAACATTCAGGATCTGTTCCGGAAGTTAAACCGGGAGCTTGGACTTACGATCATCATAGTCACGCATGATATGAAACTTGCACATAAGGTAGACCGTGTTGTCATGATTTCGGATGGCAAGATCAGTACAGAGAAGATCCTGAAACAGCATTACCGGGATATGCTGGATCAGTTGGAATCACCGGATATGACGGATGAGACACATGAGGAATATTCCGTGCTGGATAAGGCACATCGTGTGCAGCTGAGCGATGATATGCTTGCGGCAGCAGGCATTGATACGAACAAGGTCAAGGTGCGCATCGAGGATGGACGCGTCGTGATCGAGGCGGAGGAAAAGAAAGAATGATTAAGATACTGGTAGTGGAGGATGAACGCGCGATTTCGGATCTCATTCGGATGAATCTGGAGGATGCCGGATATGCCTGCACCTGTGTATATGATGGTATGGCGGCAGCGGATCAGATAGAGACACAGACGTTTGATCTGGTTTTACTGGATATCATGCTGCCGAAGGTAAATGGATATGAACTGTTAGAATATATCAAGCCGACGGGAACGCCGGTGATCTTCCTGACGGCAAAGGCAGGACTGGACGACCGTGTCAAAGGATTAAATCTTGGTGCCGAGGATTATATCGTGAAGCCATTTGAGATCGTGGAGCTGATCGCACGTGTACAGGTTGTGCTGCGGCGGTTTCATAAGGATGTGACAAAACTTGTGTATGGCGATCTTGTCATCAATACGGACAATCGTACAGTACTGCGGGATGGCGTGCCAGTCGAGTTGACACCGAAAGAGTTTATGCTGTTGGAGATATTTGTACGCAACAAAAATATTACCCTGTTTCGGGATAAAATCTACGAGCTTGTCTGGGAAAATGACAACTACGGTGATACGCGTACCCTCGATCTGCATGTACAGCGTCTCCGTAAGAAACTTGGTCTGACCGATAAGCTGAGGACGATTTACAAAGTTGGATATCGGCTGGAAGATTAAAGGAATAGAGAAAATTCGTGAAGTTTCGTTATAAAGTTGTAATTATCAATATCATATTATTATCGCTTGGAATTGGAACCGTCGGATTCTTTATGATCCGGCGGAATTTCCAGCTTGCGCTTGATGCACAGATCAAAACCTCGATCGAGGAGAACAATCTGCTGCAATCCACGATCGAGTATCGTTTGCTCGATACGATCAATTCATCCCCATCGAATCTTGTATATCAGATGAAGAATTTAAGTGCCGATGTTGTAGGTAAGATGGGTGGAAACAACAAAGGTGTCTATGTGTTCTACGATGGTGCGGAGGTTGTGCATTCTGCGTCAGACGACAATAAACTTGCCTGTCCGGAAGAACTGTGGAGTACCGCAGTGATCGGGCAGAAGCAGTACATGATTACAAAGGAAGCCGGGCGGTATTATCTGTTTTCCTGTTCGACAAGTCTGGTTCAGGACAAAATGATGAATATTATCAATGCGCGGGATATCACCGAGACATATCAACTCGTGGAAACGCAGAGACGGTATTTTGTGCTGCTTTTAGGAATTGTAGTGTTCTGCTGTACGGTTGCAGTTTTTGCTATTACCTATCTTCTGACGAAGCCTTTGGAGACGCTGAACCGGGCGTCGAAGAAGTTTGGAGAGGGCGATTACGAGAGCCGCGTGCATCTGCGCAGTCACGATGAAGTAGGTACACTGGCACAGACCTACAACCAGATGGCGGATGCAGTGTGTGAGCATATGGATGAACTGCAGGGAATGGTGACACGGCAGGAACAGTTCGTGGCAGATTTCACGCATGAGGTCAAAACGCCGATGACAACGATCATCGGGTATGCGGACATGCTGCGTTCCAAGGAGATGAAAAGGGAGAATCAGGTGCTTGCGGCATCGTATATTTTCCATGAAGGAAAACGTCTTGAGGCGATGTCGTTGAAGCTGTTTGAATTTATTTACACGAAACACAGAAAGATTGAGTTTCAACCGATCTCGGTTGTGAGCTTCATGCAGGAGGTTACGGAGAGTGTGACGCCGATCATGGCGCAGAAGGACCAGACGCTTGTCTGTACGACGGTGGAAGCGAGGATCGAGGGAGACAGCAATCTTTTGAAATCCGCATTTATCAATATTATAGACAACGCCAGAAAGGCGTCAGAGCAAGGAAGTGAGATTCGGTTCTTTGCGAAGCAGACGGACGATGGCGTGCAGATTGGCGTGCAGGATTTTGGTGTTGGTATCAGTGAAGAACATTTACAAAGAATCTTCGATGAGTTTTATATGGTAGATAAATCGCGTTCACGGAAAGAGGGCGGTGCGGGACTTGGACTTTCGCTTGCGGCATCCATTGTGGAAAGCCATGGGGAGAAGCTGGAGATCGAAAGTACAGTTGGAGAGGGCACAACAATGTGGGTGGTATTTCATGAGAAAAATCTTACAGAACAATAAAATACGCGTCGGACTGTTATTTGTCTGTTGTGCGCTGATCGTCGTGCTAAGCATCGTAGCACCGAAATATCTGCTTGCACGGACGCTTACGGAACAGACGAATCACGTCGAGGTGGCACCGGAGGAATATTATCTGGAAGCGGGAACGATGATGTCACGCAATACATCCTCAAATCTCTCGGCTGTCGATCGGATCAAGCTGATCTCCGGCACATGGGACAGTAACATGACAAAATGCGATATCACAGAGGGCTTTCTGGATGAAGTCGAAGCGGTGGAACTTGCGAAGAAGCAGTTGGATGCCTATTACAAGCAGGGCGTGTATCCGTATTCCGTGCAGATACAGTATGACAATCTGTATTCATATTCGTCAGAACTTTACTGCTACACGGACACCAGCTTTGATACCTATACGGCATATCTCTGGAAGATCACATTTACGAAGTATGATAACAGCGTGGAGAATATCGTTTATATGACAGAGAGTGGGACAATCCTGCTTGCATGGACAAACAACACGAAGTTTGCGCAGACAACAACACTTCTGGACTTCTATGAAAATGTGCAGATACGGGATGTCCTTGGCGAAAATAAGCTGTACACGGCAAGTGCGATGAAGTATATGCCAGTTGCTTCTGTGACGATTCCTTACCCGGACGCAGAGGAGATAAAAGAAATTAAAAATGGAGCATTGATCACACTCCGGGTATCTGGCGACTTAGAGAACCTACAGGCATTGCAATATACGACGGAGCATGGACAGGGAATCGTCCTGATGCCATTACAGAACAACAAATGATATATTTTCTCATATATAATTCTTGATTTTCAAAATAAGTTCCTGTATGATGCATATAGTTAGTTAAAACTAACTCACATGCATCAAGGTGAGGAAACGATATGCCAATACAGGAACTGGTTCAAATCAAACAATCAAACGATCTCGAAAAAAACACAGCCGTGATGATGGCGGTCAATTGTGCACCGGTGATCAAGGGAAGCAAGGCTTCGAATCTGATCACAGTGACAATGCAGGAGTTTTACATGATCCGGAAGCTTGTGCGGGGAACAGGGATTTCTTATCATCTTCTAAAAATCAAAGCGAATAAATTCATGTTATTTTTGTATCGGAGAGAAGCACTCAAACGCTACATTCTATCTGAGAAGGTACAGAAATTTCTGCGTGGTTATGGCTATCCGGCAGATGATTTTTCTGCGATGCTGCATAGACTGTTTTCGCGTGTGGAACAGTATAGCAGAGGAGAGATTGCATATCCACATGAGATGGGAGCTTTCCTGGAGTATCCGATCGAGGACATCTTAGGATTTATGGAGAATGATGGAGAGAATTTTTCCTTTTACGGATATTGGAAGGTTTATCACAATGAGCAGGAGATGACACAGTTGTTTCAGCGTTTTGACGAGGAACGGGAGCATGTGCTGCAGGAGATTCTGGAGGGTAAGACAATCCGGGAGATCGCAGTCTGAGCTGTGACTTGCAAAACGCCAAATATATAACAAAAAGAAAGGGATAAGTTATGAGCAAAGTAAGTATTGTATATTGGAGCGGAACAGGAAATACAGCCATGATGGCAGGCAGTATCGCAGACGGTGTAGCAGCCGCAGGCGGTGAGGCAGAGCTGATCACGGTAGATGAGGCAAGTGTTGATGCATTGAAGGATGCATCCGTGATTGCACTTGGCTGCCCATCTATGGGTGCAGAGCAGCTCGAAGAGACACAGATGGAGCCATTTATGTGTGAGCTTGATGGCGTGATCGCTGGAAAGCAGATTGCACTGTTTGGCTCTTACGGCTGGGGAAATCAAGAGTGGATGCGTGACTGGGAGGATCGTATCGTTGCAGATGGCGCAACTGTTGTAAATGGCGAGGGTATCGCAGTAAACGGAACACCTGGTCCGGACGCAGAGGATGAACTGAAGGCACTTGGTCAGACACTCGCAAGTCTGTAATAATTGCGATTATTTAATATTTATCTGGAATAGATACAAATTTGATACATTCCTATGCTACACTGAAACCATCAAATCAGAAGGGGGAGGAATCCGAGATGAAACGATGGATAAAAGTGCTATGCATAGGAATGTTTTTTTCGCTATTGACAGGATGCGGAAAAGGCAGAGGTGATGTTGCCTCAGATTATCAGAAAAATGCTGAGGGAGGTACATTTGAGGCGGGAGAGCCATCGAATATCAGCTATCAGGTTGCCGGAAATAACAATGTGACATTTACGGTCGATGCTGATGTGACAGGAGGCGAGCGGCTCTCTGGCAGCCGGTGCTATGGAGTAAAAACACAGGTGTTTGATGATTCCTATGTGGAATCTAAGGTATATCCGGTGTTTGATGAGGGAACGGCACAGTCAGTAAAACCATATATGGTATGTACGGATCAGGAGATGGATGACCGAAGAGATGCTCTTTGGGCAGAGATAGACAAGGCAGTTGAACAATCGGCGTCTCAGACGGATGCCATCTCTGAGATCTGGAAGGATGGATTTTTTGCAGATATGAGTGAGTTGAACTGCACTACCGATACGAAGGGACAGGCGCTACATACAACCTTGACAGGAGAAGAAAAAGTGGATCCGAGAATACCGGTCACAGCAGACAACCAGAAAACGTATAGCTATGTCGATGCAGAAGGTAAGAATATCAGCCGGGCAAGAGTGGATGGTGAAATTGATGGCCTGCCGTATGTATATGAAACGTATTATCAGGAGGCTTCAGACAGTGTAGAAAATGTAAACTGGGTTACCTTATATATGCGGTACGACAGATATCGGAAGCAGATTCTTGCGCGACCGAAGGAGAACGGGGATGAAGTTCCGGATCTGGGTGAGGCGGATGCACAGGCGGTGGCAGATGCATTTTTACAGAAGCTTGGATATGGAGACTTTGTATGTTGTGGAACGGAGATTGGTGCTTATAGGGAAAGGGAGGAAGATCCGTATGCGATGGGAACTAATCTGATCGATCGTTGGTATTGCTTTTCTTATAGCCGGAAGATGGATGGGATTGCGACAGCGGTTACAGCAGGTGTTAATGATTTACGGTTTGGCGTATCGGGGGAGCTGACAGCTCCGCAGGAGACCATCGATGTTACGGTGGATGCACAGGGCGTTGCAACTGTGAAGATACAGGCAAATCAATATGAATTAGAGGAAGAAGGAACCGGTATTACGTCTTATCTTACCTTTGAGCAGGTGGATGCAGCCGCTCAGAAATACATGAGTGAATATAAACAACCGGATTATATCACGAAGAATGTACCACAGGCAGTCTCTGTAACACATGTAAAGCTAAATTATGCTTATGTGCGTTATACAGATGGAAACTACAATATGATCCCCGTGTGGGCATATTATGGATATCAGTTTGAACAAAATCCATATCAAGAAAGATACAGTGGAGATGCTTCACCGCGGGAATGTTTCCTGTTTGGAGTCAGTGCGGTGGATGGACAGATTATCGAGGGCGTGTATTCCAAGGTTGTAGCAAATCCGTTTGATCTATAGAAAGGGGAGGATAGTATCATGAGACGATGGAATAAAGTGATCTTCTTAGGGGTAACATGTCTGGCGCTTGCCGGCTGCGGAAAAGACCGGGGCGATGAACTGGTGAAGGACTACCAGAAGAACGACGAGCTGGCGAGTGATACATCTGCAGATGCAGATATTACAGGACATCTGACCTATGAGCTTGTCAGTGATTCCGGAATCACATTCACGGTGGATGCCGATGCGACAGGCGGTGGAAAGCTTGCAGAAAGTCACTGCTATGGGGCAAAACCTGTGGAAGTGGATGAGGCATATCTAAAGGAGCATGTCTATACAATATTTGACGAGGGGACTTTGCAGCAGGTCAAACCGTATGAGGTGTGCAGTCAGCAGGAGCTTGCAAACAGACAGAATCAATTACTTCAGAGACAGCAGGAATTACAGTTACAGACAGATACGGAGAACAGTTCCGTTCATGCAATATGGGAAAATGGTATTCAGTCGGATTTGGAAACGGAGGACTGGCTTGCAGATCAACGGGATGAGTCAATGGTCACAGAGGAAACAGGAAAGGCTATTTATACATATGAGATTGCAGATGGAATCACGACGAGTCTTGCTCGCGTGGATGGTGAAATCGATGAGATCCCGTATGTATATACATGTGCATATTATGACTCGAATGCATATCCTTATTCCAGCATGCGTTACATGCGGTATGATATGTATTCGTATGAAGCGAAAATTACAGTGCGGCCGAAAACAGAGGAAGATGCCGTGGAGGGGCTGGATATAAGAGAGGCGGAGGCAAAGGCCGATGAGTTTCTTGCAAAACTTGGATATGACGATTTCACATGCTTTGAAACCGGTATTGGAGCAAAACTCGTTGCAAATGAAGATGCCGCATCTATGAATCCGAGTACGTTGAACGATTGTGCGTACTGCTTTAGTTACACTCGTACGAGGGATGGAATTCCGGTAGCTGGGACACCCGGTGCATATAATTTTACATTTGGAATTGCCAATCAACTGCCGGCTTCGGAAGAGGTGATCACGGTTGCGGTAGATGTTGACGGCGTGGCTGTGGCAGATATACAGTCAGCGCCATATGACGTGGAAGAGACCGGAATCGGAATTGAAAGTGTTCTTACCCTGGAACAGGTGGATGCAGCGGCGCAGAACTATATGCAGAAATTTGAAAAGACGAATGCCTATGCAGATGTCCATAAGATAATGATAGACCGGGTGGAGCTAAATTATGTCTATGTGTGTTATACGGATGGAAAATGTAATGTGATTCCGATATGGGCGTATTATGGATCTACGAGAGAAGGGGGAAAAGAGCGATATCTGTTTGGAGTCAGTGCCGTGGACGGTCAGATCGTGGAAGGGCAGTATATGTATTATTTAGATCTTACATTCACAGTATAATGAAGCCGGCTGTTTATTTATTTGACGGATAAATAGACGATATCGAGATTCTATTGGAGAGTGCGTTGCACTCTCCTTTTTTTTATGGTAAAATTTCAGTGGTTTAGTTTGGAAAAACGAGTAAAATATAAAATAAACGAAAAAAAGATGGAAGGTGAGCATATGCGTCTTCATTTTACGAAGATGGAAGGGCTTGGCAATGACTATGTCTATGTCAATTGTTTCAAGGAAAAAGTAGAGCATCCGTCGGAGCTTGCAGTGCGGGTATCAGACCGGCATTTCGGAATTGGCTCAGATGGACTGATCCTGATCAAGCCGTCGGAGGTGGCGGATTTCAAGATGGATATGTACAATGCGGACGGCACGCAGAGTGAGATGTGTGGAAACGGTATCCGCTGCGTCGGAAAGTATGTGTATGATTATGGGCTGACGGATAAAACTTCCGTGTCCATCGAGACGCTGGCAGGTATTAAATATCTGGAGTTTACATTTGGCGATGAGGAGAAAAACGGACGGAAGACAGTAGAACTTGTGCGTGTCAATATGGGAGCCCCGATTCTTGCACCAGAGGACGTACCAGTGGATCTGCCGGATGCAGGGGATATCGTGCAGGATTATCCAATCATGGTAGCGGGAAAAGAATACCGCATTACCTGCGTATCCATGGGTAACCCACATTGTGTGAGCTTCGTGGACGACGTCGACAACTTCCCGTTGGAGGAAGTAGGACCGCTGTTCGAGAACAATCCAATCTTTCCGCGTCGTGTCAATGCAGAGTTTGTCGAGCTAGTCAGCCCGACGTATGCGAAGATGCGTGTATGGGAGCGTGGAACCGGCGAGACACTTGCCTGTGGAACCGGTACCTGTGCGACTGCCGTTGCCTGCATCTTAAATGGCAAGACAGAAGATGAAGTGACAGTGAAGCTGCTTGGCGGCGAGCTTATCATCCGCTGGGACCGCGACGCGAATATCATCTACATGACAGGCCCTGCCAAGGTCGTCTTCGATGGTGAAATTGATTTATAATTATAAAATATATTGTACAATTTAGGAGGAAAAAGACATGTTTAAAGTAAACGACAACTATTTGAAACTTCCGGGAAGTTACCTCTTCTCAACCATCGGCAAGAAAGTACGTGCGTATCAGGCGGCAAATCCTGACAAGGAGATCATCCGTCTTGGTATTGGCGATGTAACCCAGCCACTCGCACCGGCAATCATCGACCGTCTGCATGAGGCAGTATCCGAGATGGGCGTGCAGGAGACATTTAAGGGCTATGCACCTGACCTTGGTTATGAGTTTTTGCGTAGTGCGATCGTAAAGAACGATTACAATGCACGCGGTGTTGACATCGCAATCGACGAAGTATTTGTCAGTGACGGTGCAAAATGTGATTCCGGAAATATTCAGGAGATCTTTTCCCTTGACAATAAGATCGCTGTCTGCGATCCTGTATATCCGGTTTATGTAGATTCGAATGTTATGGCAGGAAGAACCGGAACGTATGATGCAACAACCGGTCTTTGGAGCGATGTGATCTACATGCCATGTAAGGAAGAAAATGGATTCGCACCAGAACTTCCAGAGGAGACACCGGATATCATCTATCTGTGTTTCCCGAACAACCCGACCGGTGCAACGATCACGAAGGATCAGTTGCAGAAATGGGTAGATTACGCAAACGAAAAGCATGCAGTGATCATCTACGATGCTGCATATGAGGCATATATCAGTGAGCCGGATGTACCACATACCATCTATGAGTGTGACGGTGCAAAGACATGTGCAATCGAGCTTCGAAGCTTCTCGAAGAATGCCGGATTTACCGGAACAAGACTTGGATTTACAGTGATTCCAAAGGAGTTAAAATCCGCAGATGGTGTTGCCTTGAATCCACTTTGGGCAAGACGCCATGGAACAAAATACAACGGTGCTCCGTATATTGTGCAGGCGGCCGGAGAAGCAGTGTACTCTGAGGCAGGAAAGAAGCAGACCGGCGAGCAGATCGCATACTATATGAAGAATGCGAAATATATTTTTGATGGATTGAAAAATGCCGGATATTCGGTATCCGGGGGAGTCAATGCCCCTTATATTTGGCTGAAGACACCAGACGGTATGAGTTCCTGGGAGTTCTTTGACTATCTGTTAGAGAAGGCAAATGTCGTTGGTACACCGGGTTCGGGATTTGGACCAAGCGGCGAAGGATATTTCCGTCTGACTGCATTTGGAACCTATGAGAATACGGTTAAGGCAATCGACCGGATGAAGGCGCTGTAACAGGTTGTTGGTATGACAGAGAATGTTTATAAGCTTGTTATGTTAGGGCTTGTAACTGGATCGTGGCTGTTTTTAAGCTCCATGTTCCTGCTGAAACGGAAACCGAGATCGTTTCTGTTTCATGCAGGCATGTGGGCTGTGTTGATGGTATATTTTATACTGTATGAGTTTTTGATGAGTTATCACGGTGAGGTAGCGTGGTTTCCGGCAGGACTCGTGGAGATTGCAGTCATGATGACGGTTGTTGCCGTGAATAACGAGGGAAATCTATGGAGAAACTTCTGCATCGTTGTGTTACAACAGGGTGTTGGAAGTCTGTTTTTTACAATGGCGGCGCTGCCATTTCCGAAGCTGCAGGAGTACCAGCTGAGTATTATCGGATTCCAGCCACTTCCAATATCTGTTACGAACTTTTTGATTTTGGGGTTGATGAATGTGTGCTGTGTCATTGCAACACTTATTCTGAAATTCATTTTCCGGAAGGAATATACCGGGGATGGACGTCTGTACCGGAATATCATGATCGGGTATATTCTGATCGCGTATGTATCCCTTGCTTCGCGCTGGAAGCTGATTGATCGGATACGACAGGGCGATGTGGAAATCAGTAATTTTGTTGTTTTGTATGTGGTGTGGATCATAGGAATTGTGATTTTATGCAATTATGTTCCGTATGTCTATAACCGGTCAGAAGCCAGATGGCAGAAAAAAGAACAGCAGATGCTGGCACAGATGCTGGCAGAGAGTGAACGCCACTATGAGCGGCTGGTAGAAGCACCGTTTGTCTATGGACAGACACTGAGTGGAAATGTGACGCTGGATGCAGTGGTGGCAGATTATACGAAGCGTGCGCAGGAACGAACGCTTTTGTTTGATGCTGTCGTAGAGCCGGTACATATATCGGATATGGCAGAGCTGGATGTGACGGTAATCGCCGATGCGATGTTAGAAACGGCATTTACACATGTCTCGACAGGTGCTGATGCGTTTGTACAGTTTACCGTGCGACAGAGAAAGGGCAGTTTGTTTCTGGATGTCGATTATATGACAGGAAAACGAATCCTGCGCAAGAAGGAACAGACGCTTGCAGAAGCCCTGATCAGAAAATATGAGGGCAGTAAACAGATCAGAAGAAAAGGAAAAGAACGGCAGATTTGTGTGCTGCTTCCAAATCAGGTACAGAAGGAAGAAACAAAGGGATAAATTGTGGGGGTACTATGGTAGAAGAATTATTTTCTGTGTTGGCACTGGGGCTAGAGATTTCCGTGTGGTTGTTTATAACGTGCATGGTTTTGATTAAGCGGAGACGGCGGAGCATATGGATGCGTCTGCTGTCTCTGTTTATGATTGTCGGGTATTTTGAAATCTACGAAGTTTTGATGTTTTATCATGGAGAGAAGCTTTGGCTTTATAGCGGACTGACAGAAATCCTGATGCTGGCATTGTTAATTGTAATCAATAACGAAGGATGCTTCTGGCGCAATTACTGTATCTTGATTTTGGAACAGGGCATGACCAGTCTGTTATTTTCCATTTTCGGTTACGCATCTCCAGATTTGAATGAAGATCTGACAAAATTAGTAAGCTTTACACCGGTTGCACCGGTTCGGGCATGCATTCTGGTGTTTGGAGTGATGTCACTGGCATTTATTCTCTCAGCACTCTTCTTAAAGAAAATGTTCAAGCAGGAGTATGAGGGAAGCGGGTATATCTACAAACGGATTGTATTTGGCTACACGTTTATCTCGTATGTGTCTCTGGCATCCCGCTGGAAGCTGATCGATCAGTTGCGGAAAAATACAATTGCAGGGTACGAGGTACTGGCACTGGGTATCGTGTGGGTTGTATCTTTGATTATGGTTTGTAATTATGTGCCATATGTGTATAATAAACTTGATATCGTATGGCGAAAACGGGAGCAGGAAACGCTGCAAAAATTACAGGCGGAAAGTCAGATGCATTATGCAGCACTTGCAAAACAGCCATTTGTCTATGGACAGAACCTGAGTGGAAATGTTACACTAGATGCAGTCGTGGCGGATTATGCGAAGCGTGCACAGGCACGTGCGCTGCTGTTTGAGGCAGTCGTGGAACCGCTGCAATGTACGGATAAGGCGGAACTGGATGTAACGGTAATTGTGGATGCGATGCTGGAGACGGCATTTGCAGGAGTTGTTGAAGAGGCGGACGCATTTGTACAGCTTACAGTGAGTGAGCGGAAGGGCAGTTTGTTTCTGGATGTTGACTATGTGACGGGAAAACGAGTACCGCACAAAAAGGAACAGGCACTTGCGGATGCACTGATCGGCAAATATGATGGCAGTAAACAACTGCGGAAAAAGGGAAGAGAACGGCAGATCTGTGTGTTGCTTCCGCAGTCTACGGTTCGCCGCTGAAAGAGAAATACGAAAGAACGGAACGATTATTACGATGAAGATTATTATATGTGATGATGAACGAATGGATGCCGAGCGCGCGAAAACAATATTACTTTCCTGCAAATGTGTTCAGGAGGAAGACATTACGATTCTTACACCACAGGAGATGCATCTGGGACTGGAGGTGCAGGATATAAAATGTGATATTGCGATTATGGATATCGAGTATGAAAACCGGCAGTTCAACGGGATTACATTAAGCAAAGAGTTAAATAAAAAGCTGCCGCTGTGCCAGATCATCTATCTGACATGGGTATTGGAATTTGCACCGGAAGTGTATGATACGATCCACTGCTATTTTGTGTTAAAGCAAAACGAGGAGAAGATGTTGCCGCGTGCGATGGAAAAGGCGATACAGATTTATTGTGATCAGGAAGACCATGAAATTATTGAACTTAGAAATCATGGAAAGATGATGTATATCCGGCAGGCAGATATTATATATGCCGAGAGACAGGATCGGATTGTGCAGATTCACACAGCACAGGGAACGTACCAATGTTATCAGTCATTGACGAAGATTATGAAACTTCTCGGAAGAAATTTCCTGCGCTGTCATGGCGGATATGTTGTGAATTATAATTATATTGATACTGTGATGCGGGAAAGCGTGATTTTGTCAAATGGTACGGAGATTCCGATTGGACGGACATACCGGACATCATTTCATGAACAGTACATGCGTATGGTAGAACAGCATGTGTAATACAGATACAGGGAGAAATGCAAATGGAAAAAGCAGTGGGGATTGGACTGTTTGCCTTGCTGGTTGTGGGCGTTGCCTTTGTGCAGGTGCATTATTACCGGGAGCGGCAGCGGGCAAAGGCAGAGTGTGAACGGCTGGAGCAAAGCATCGGGCAGATGCAGAAGCAATATGTCGATGTGGTAAAACAGAACCAGTCATATCGCCAGATGAATCATGAATTAAAAAAGTATCAGTGGCTTGTACAGGTTATGCGTGAGAATATGGGAACGGTCACGCATGGACAGTTGCTGGAGCTTGTATTGCAGAAGAAAATACAGGAAGCAGAGCATAAACAGATCACTTGTGATGTGCAGGGAACCTTAAATGGAAATCTGCGTATGGACGAGATGTCGCTGGTCAGCCTCGTGATGAATCTGCTGGACAATGCGATCGAAGCATGTGTGCAGACGGAGACCAGACAGATTCAGGTTGTGATCGCAGAAGATCCTGCGGCGCAGATGCTGGAATTGAAATTACAGAACTCAAAGAACAGCAGTCAGAAGCTGCATGCGAATGAAGCAGGAATGGGATATCAGACGACAAAAGAGGATCGCGGCTCGCATGGGTATGGAACACAGATCATCCAGCGGATCGTCGATGAAAATGGTGGTACGATTCGGTATGTGGATGCCGGGGATACCATGCAGATCACCTGCAGACTCTGTATGGAAGATAAAAAGCTTTTGAGCGAGGGATAACGTATGACACAGGATGAATTTAGCTGCCTCTATGAGGAGAATTCATTTACATGTATTATAAAAAAAGGGCTGGCGATGCTGGATGGTGACCGCATCCGAATCGAGCATATCGATAGCGATATGGAAGTTCTGACCATCCCGGATGAGCTTCCGGTTACGCTGTTTGATATACAGGGAAGAAGCTACACGCGCATCCTTCCAGTTTCCGAGCTTGGGAAAAAGGCGTGTTATGAGAAGAAAAATTTAAAGCAGGTGCGCCTTGGAAAAAATTTTCGATTTCTGGATGACTATGCGTTTGCACGCTGTGAACATCTGACAGAGGTCGTGGCAGAGGGCATCGATGGATTTGCTGACCTGCGTCTTGGCAATGGCGTGTTTGATGATTGTGGAAGCCTGGAGATTTTAGCACTCGACGGTGACCGGGAAGCGAAAATCGCAAGGCTGCTTGCAGCTGTACCACGGTTCCTGAAAGCGGAGGATCTGTTGACAGGCGGCGAGATCGGGACGGACGCATGGTATGAGCGTTGGGATTTTGCCCTGCGTGCCTTTTTGAAGGAAGACGATGTTGCGGGCTACATGCAGGCAGTGCTTTTTGGCAAGCGGAAGTTCGCAGACCGGGAAGCGTACATTGCCTATGTGCAGGAGGCAAAGCGCGCATTGTGCAGACTGCGGTTGGAATACGGAGAAGAATTGCAGGCATTTGCCCGGAAACAGTGTGAGGAGTATCTGGGAGAAATGCGGCAGGTATAACGGGTACGAAGAAACAATGATTTAGGAATTGTAAGATCTGGTTTTTATACAGGAAGGAAGATGGCATGTCTAAATTTACAAAGCAGGCGATCATGGATGGATTTATTGAATTGTCCAAGCAGATGCCGATCGATAAGATCACTGTAAAAAAAGTAACCGATTATATCGGAATTACACGGAATACATTTTACTATCACTATCAGGATATCTATGCACTGTTAGAGGAGATTGTCGTCACAAAGGCGAAGAAATTATTTGTCTTAGATGAGGACAATCTGGAGAACTCGTGGAAGAGTAACCTGCGTTTCATGGGACAGTATGGAAAGAAGAACGAAAACTTTATAAGAAACCTCTACCAGTCAATGGGACGGGACTCGTTTGGTGACCAGCTGTTAGAAATCAGCTATGGCTCCATTTACCGGAGCGTGCAGGCGTACGCAGAAAAAGAGATGGTGCAAAATCCGGACATCACATACAAGGAACAGGCAATCAAGGATACATCTTATATACTCGCGAAGATGCTTTCGGAAAATGCAGTTGAATGGATACGCGGTCGTGTGGAACAGGATCCGGTCGCACTGATGGAGAAAGCGATAGCCGCGGTGGACGGCGTCGGACAGGTGCTGTTGAATAATTTGAACAAGAATTATAATAATAAATAAGCAGAGAAGAATCAGGAGGGTATATACATGGCAGGATCTCATATTGCAATCCCGACAATCTTGAAGATTGGGAGCGGAACACTTGGAAACGTAGGAAAATATCTGCAGTCAAGCGGATTTAAGAAAGCGGTTGTATTCTTTGGAAATGGACTTGTGGAGATGTTCGGAAAGACGGTAATGGATTCCCTTTCCGAGGCGGATATCGAGGTGCTTTCGTATTGTGAGCTTGACACAACGGATATCAAGGATATCATCGATCTGGCATTTACAATCGACGCGAAGACACAGGTGATCTTAGGCATCGGCGGCGGCAAGGTCATTGATGCCGGAAAATATGCCGCTTATCTGCGGAAGCTTCCGTTTATCAGCATGCCGACATCGGCATCGAGTGATGGATTTTCTTCGGCAAGTGCATCACTTCTGGTAAATGGCAAGCGTACGTCTGTGCCAGCACGCATGGCATATGGAATCGTGGTGGATACGGATGTATTGAAGTCCGCACCGACGAAGTTCTTATATTCCGGTATCGGTGATATGGTATCGAAGATCACAGCACTGTACGACTGGATTTTTGAGGCGGAGCATGGCGTGTCCGAGGTGAATGATTTCGCGGTAATGATTGCGAAGAAGGCGGTCAACAGCTTCGTGCGGACACCATTTGAGAGTATTCAGGATAACCTCTTCCTGAAGGAGCTGGTTGATTCGCTGGCGATGAGCGGAATTGCAAATGAGATCGCAGGTGGCAGTGCGCCGACGAGCGGTAGTGAGCATCTGATCTCCCATGCGCTGGATAAGCTGCTGGAGGTGCCACAGCTCCACGGTGTGCAGGTTGGAATCGCCACCTATGTGATGGCAGTTGTACAGGATCACCGGTATGTGCGTGTCAATAAGATCTTCGAGGATACCGGATTCTGGGATTTCGTATCGACACTTGGCTTGAATCGCGCAGACTACGAGTCGGCAATCGATATGGCACCGCAGATCAAGCCGAATCGTTACACATATCTGCATGAAGCAAAGTACCGGGAGAAGGCGAAACAGGTGCTTCGCGAAGATCCGGTGATGAAGCGGGTATTTGGTGAATAAGAACAATTAAAAAAAGTTGTGCAAATTAGGCGGAATGTGTAAAAAATATACACATTCCGTTTTTTGACACTTGTAGGAACTTGGAATATATGCGAAAATAACACAGTGCTTTTCTACGCGTATACCAATGTTAATTAGATGTATGCAGGGAGAACACAACAAAATTAGAAGATAAAGTGTGAGCGAAGATGAAGATACTTTTGATTAACGGAAGCTTGCGTGGAGAGTATAGCTCCTCCCTCAAAGTTGCCCATGCATTTGTCAAAGGCATGGTGGAAGAATATGGAGCGGACACGGAAGTCTGTGAGGTAGCATTGAAGGACAAAAGGATTGACCATTGTCATGGGTGCTTTGTCTGTTGGAAGACGACACCGGGGCAGTGCTGTATCCACGATGATATGGATGAGCTGCGGCAGATGGTGATGGACAGCGATATCATTGTTGAGAGCTTTCCGCTTTATTTCTTTGGACTGCCTTCAAAGCTGAAGGCATTTACGGATCGTATGATCTGCTATGTACAGGAGTATCGCGGGAATCCGGGCGATGAGGAGAATCATCGGTTCCTGCATAACATGCGGTATCCGGAGCTCGAAAAGAAGAAACTGATTTTAGTATCCACATGCGGCTATGAGGTGACAGACAACTGTTACGATGCCGTGTTTGCAGAGTTTGACCGGATCTGCGGCGAGGGAAAATACACAACGGTGCTGGCACCGCAGGGGGGTCCACTCTCAGAGCAGGGGTTTGCAGAGAAGGTGGCACGCTATCTGGAGAAATTCAAAGAGGCTGGTCACGAATATGCAAGGGAAGGCTGTTTATCGGAACGTACGTGGAACAAGCTGCAGCGACCGTTGCTTGGACACAGTACATTCGAGATGGCAATCAATATGAACTGGGACAACCCGGAGGTTGGACCTTACGGAAAGCTGGTGTAGAACGTGGAGATACTAAAGAGATTTGCAGCGAAGCTTGCCTTTGCGATCGCGAATGGCGTAATCCGTATCCTGTACCCGCCCAAGGTAACGTGGGAAGACAAAAAGGCAACGAAAGATGCGTTGAAAAAAGGCAACTGTGTTGTTTATTCCAATCACACAAGTCATGTGGATGGGTTCTATATGACACGACTGTTTGGTAAATATAGGGTACATACCTTTGTTGCGCGGGACTGGTATGATAAGAAGAAGATTAACTGGTTGTTCCGCAATCTTCCATATATCCCAATGAACCGTCAGGAGATGGATACAAGCTGGCTGTCGATGGGATTGGAGAAGATGAATGAGGGCTGCCCGATCTACATATTCCCGGAAGGACATACGAGCCATACCGGAGTGATGGATGAATTCAAGCCAGGATTTCTGATGCTTGCGAGACAGGCACAGGCGCAGGTTGTACCAGTTGTGATCGACGGCGAATTTAAGGTCTTCCATCGCATGCACATTATCGTCGGCAAGCCGGTCGAGATGGATTTAAACGAAGAAGGCAGACCATCGGTTGTCCTCAAAAAATATGCAGGCGTCTGCAGAGACAGGATCTATGAGTTGCGTGATACCTACGGTGTGAAGAAACAATCATGATATTTGGAGTGGAAACACTCTTAAAATATACCCGTTGATTCGGGGTAAAATATAAGAAAAGGAAGGATACATAGAATGAACGAAAAAGAGTTAGAAATCGCTGAGAACATTAAAGGAATGCTTTCAAAGAATCTTAGAATCCCTGAGGAAGAATTAGATTATGAAGTTCCATTGTTTGGTGATGGAATTGGACTTGATTCTGTTGATTCCCTGGAGATTATCGCTTGTATCGATTCTGCTTACGGCGTAGCTATGACAGGTGTTGCAAAGGAGCACTTCTACAACATCGAGAGCCTTACAAAGTACGTTGTAGCAAATATGTAATAGCAAGTCATACAAAGAGGGCTGTCCCGAAAGGAAACTTTGGGGCAGCCCTGTGTATTCTGAACAGGTAGATAGGAAACGCGCGAATGCGTGGTGGCATATAAAGGAGATAAAAATGGATAAGATTACAAATACACGTTGCGTTGTAACCGGACTTGGCATGATCAGCGCAATCGGAAATAACGTAGATGAGTGCTTCGCAAATGCACTGGCTGGAAAAACAGGAATTGATAAGGTAGCATCTGTTGATACAACCGACTGCTATGCAAACCTTGGTGCAGAAGTACACTGCGATACACTGGATGAGATCGATGAGGCAAAGGATGTTGACCGTGTCAGCAAGCTCTGCCTGAAGGCTTCCAAGGAAGCACTCGATGATGCAGGTCTTGTGATCGATGAGAGTAATGCCGGTCGTGTCGGTGTTGTCATGGGAAGCTGCGTCGGTGGTGTTGTCAGTGTAGAAAATTATGTAACAAAGGGTGAGCATGCAGAGGATATCAACAAGATGACGATTGCCTCGATTGCAAACCATGTAGCAAATATGGCAGGCGCAAAGGGTGTTGTCACAAACGTTGGTAATGCCTGCGCAGCAAGTACGATCAGTATTGCTTATGCGTGTGAGTTGATCCGTGCCGGTGTGGCAGATGCGTTTATCGTTGGTGGTGCCGATGCATTTGCATCTGTTCCATTTTCAGGCTTCTTAGCTCTTCATGCGCTTTCTGAGCAGGCATGTTCGCCATTTAACCACAGCAACGGTATCACACTTGGTGAAGGTTCTGGTGCGATCATCGTGGAGAGCTATGAGCATGCAAAGAAGAGAAATGCGAAGATCTACTGTGACGTGCTTTCAGCAGGAATCAGCAGTGATGCCCATCATATCACAGCACCACGTCCGGACGGACTTGGACAGATGTATGCGATTCGCGAGGCAATTGAGAAGTCAGGCATCGAGCCAAAGGATGTTGCATATGTAAATGCACACGGAACAGGAACCGCCAAGAACGACGAGGCAGAATTCCTCTCCTTACATACAATCTTTGATGAGACAAATCCAGACTTAAGCGTCAGCTCTACAAAGGCAATGGTTGGCCACTGCTTAGGTGCAGCCGGTGCGATCGAGGCAGTTTTCGCAATCAAGGCTCTGACAGAGAACAAGATTCCACCAACGATCGGATATTCTGAGGAGGATATCGAGGCGCTCGGTGAGAAGGCAGGCACATTCGATTTCATGCCGAATACAATGAAGGAAAAGGATTTGCACTATGTAATGTCTAACTCCTTTGCATTTGGCGGAAGCAATGCAAGTATCATCTTCTCGAAGGAGCCGGGCAATGTGAAGGAAACTGAGAACGATGAGAAGGTTTATATCACAGGTCTTGGTATCGTCAGCCCACTTGGAAATGGCGTTGCCAACTATATCGATAAGGTCAATGCACAGATAAAGCCGGAAGCAACGTCTGTACATGCAAATGTCGGAAAAGAAGATTACGACAAATATGGTCTGAAGATGGCGTTCTACAGAAAGCTCGACAAGTTCAGCCTGATGCAGGTAATATCCGGCCTTGAAGCACTGCAGGAGGCAGGCATCGAGGTAACAGAGGAGAATGCAGAAGAGCTTGGTATGATTGTTGGAACCGGCGATGGCCCGCTTACAACCGTATATGAGTTCCAGGAGCACATTTCTGAGAATGGAACAACAGCAGGTTCTGCCTTCAACTTCCCGAACACCGTTTACAATGCAGCAGGTGGATACCTCTCGATCAAGACAGGTATGCGTGGCTATAACGTAACAGTGACAAACGGCGCACAGTCTGGTATGAGCAGCTTGTGCTATGCATATAACGAGATCAAGCAGAACCGCGGCAAGGCAATGCTTGCAACTGGTACCGATGAGAACAGCGAGGTTATGGAGAAGCTCTATGCGAAGCTTGGCAAGGTAGCCGGAGATGTGAAGCAGGCATACGCTGGCGGTGACGGATTCGTGCTTGCCGATGGTAGTACGAGTATCGCACTCGAGAACGAGACATACGCAGCAAGCCACAATGCGAAGAAGTACGCAGAGGTATGTGGTTACGCCATGACACACGAAGGCGTTGCTTACGGTGATGTCGCAGGTACCGAAAAGGGACTGATGAACGCCATCGTAGATGCAGCCGCTATGGCAGGCATTACATTGGATCAGATTGATGCCGTTTACGGATTCGCAAATGGTGCCGACGAAGTCGACACATTGGAGCGCCATGTGTACGAAGAAATTTTCGCAGGAAAGGTTCCTGTACATCAGGTCAGAGATTATACAGGTGAAGGCAGAGCTGCAAGCTCCGCACTGTCTGTTGCACATGCCGCACTTACACTGTCCGGCGATCTTGCCACAAGACAGAATGCTTACTATGTAACAACCGAAGAGGTAACGAAGGAAGTTGTCGACACATCCGCATACAAGTATGTACTCGCAACAAGCTGTGCCATCGGTGGCAGCTATGCCGCAGTCATCTTAAAGAAAGTGGCATAGTATGGATTATAAAAAGATAATTATAGAGGCAATTGCGAACAAAAAGATAAAGTGAATTATATATTTCCAGTTTGTTTCATGAACATATACGATATGTTTGAATATTAGAACTTCTTAGATTCAATACATTGTATATGGAATGAACAAACTGGAAATATATATTCGAGATATGTGGGGTTCGCAGTTGTAGAATATACAGAATAAAGGAGAAAAACATGACAAATGGTAAAGTAGCGCTTGTCACAGGCGCATCCCGCGGAATCGGGCGCGCATGTGCGATCAAGCTTGGAGAGGCTGGTTACAAGGTAGCCGTCAACTATAATTCAAACGAAGCAGCCGCAAATGAAGTCGTAGAGAAGATCAAGGCAGCCGGAAGCGAAGCCGTTGCCATCAAGGCAAACGTATCCGATCTTGCACAGGTAAAGACAATGATGCGTGAAGTTATCAACGCATTTGGACAGTTAGATGTCCTTGTTAACAACGCTGGAATCGTAAAGGATGAATTTGTCTTGATGATGAATCCGGATACGATTGATCAGTGTCTCGACTTGAACATCAAGGGATACATGTACTGTACCCAGCAGGCAGTTTTGAAGATGTTCTCGAAGAAACAGGGCGTGATCGTGAATGTATCATCCGTAAGTTCCAAGCTTGCAGTACCGGGACAGAGTGTATACAGCGCAACGAAAGGCGCTGTGAACTCCATGACAGCCACAATGGCAAAGGAGCTTGCACCATATGGCATCCGTGTGAATGCAGTGGCACCGGGCTTTATCGCAACCGATATGGTAGAGGCATTGCCGGAAGATAAGAAGGAAGAATATTTAAAGGATATTCCGATGAAGCGGTTTGGTACAGCCGAGGAAATCGGTGATGTAGTTACGATGCTTGCCGGACCTGCATGCTCCTACATGACAGGGCAGGTCATTGTATTGGATGGAGGACTGAGCCTGTAATGATGAATATTAACGAAGTACAAAAAAGAATCAAGCAGCGCCCACCGTTCCAGATGATCGAGAAGGTTTTAGAGGTGGAAGACGGCGAATATGCAAAGGGAATCAAATGCGTTTCCGTGAATGAACCATATTTTGCAGGACACTTTCCGGATGCACCGATTATGCCGGGTGTGCTGGTCATTGAGGCGTGTGCGCAGCTTTGCTCGATTACGATGGAGAGTCAGGGCACGGAGGACGATAAGATCTATGTGCTGTTAAAGTGCGAGGAATTCAAGTTCTTGAGACCGGTCATTCCGGGCGATTGCCTGGAGATTGAAGTCCGCAAGGAAAGCGGCGGTGCCGGACTGGTGAAGTTTAATGCGAAGGTAACGGTTGATGGAAAGGTAAAAGCAAAGGGAATCCTTGCATTTACATCCATGAACAAAGAGGATATTTATAACCAATAAAATATACATATTTTGAGAACTCTTTTTAATATGTAAAAAAAGTAAAAAAAGTTATTCCTTTTTTCGATGTTTAATGCTATTATAATGCAGGTTGAAAAATCAATGTGCAACTTGTCACAGGTACATATGTGGCATAACATAGATTAAAGGAGGACGATGATATGACAGTAGCACAGATTTTGGCTGTATCCATCTTTGTAGTCATGTTTGTGTTGATGGTGCTGGATAAGATCGAAAAACAGTACATCACACTCGTGGCTGGCGCACTGACACTGATCCTTGTATTTGGTGTGGCAATGCATAGCATGGATGCGGTCATCGAGACATTGAATGTAAAGAATATTTTCACGAAGGGATTCTGGATTACATCCGGTGAGGGTTCCGAGGAGTCATCCGGTATCAACTGGGCGACGATTATATTCCTTGCAGGTATGATGGTAATGGTAGAAGGTATGGCAAAGGCCGGATTCTTCCGGTGGTTATGCTTACGCCTTGCGAAGCTGGTGCATTATAAGCCAATACCGTTGTTCGTGACGTTTATGGTCATGGCAGCCGTTTTGTCGATGTTCATTGACAGTATTACGGTTATTTTGTTCCTTGCAGCCGTTACGATCGAGCTTGCGAAGCTGTTGCATTTAGATCCGGTGCCGATGATTCTGTCAGAGGTGTTCTGTGCGAACTTGGGTGGTTCGGCAACGATGTGTGGTGACCCACCAAATATCATCATCGGAACAGGACTGGGACTTTCATTCTCCGACTTTTTGACAAATACCGGTCTGATCGTCGGTATCTGCCTTGTTGTAGTTATTATTTACTTTTACCTTGTATACCGCAAGGAGTTGCTGTCAGAAGAGTCACAGGAGCTGGATACATCCAACATTCCAGACCCTTCTACAGCCATTACAGACAAGAAGAAGTTTATCATCAGCAGCGTGATTTTTGCATGTGCGGTGGTACTTCTTGTATCGCATGCATCAACAGGTCTGACGGTTGCGTTTATCGGTACGGTTATCGCGATCATTACTCTGGTCACATCCGGAAAAGATGCGTTAGAACTGCTTAAAAAAGTAGATTATAAGACACTGTTATTCTTCATCGGATTGTTTATTGTCGTTGGAGGATTGGAGCAGACAGGAATCCTGAAGTCCATCGCATCCTTCATCGGTAAGGTCAGTGGTGGAAATGTATATGTGATGGTAGCAATTATCATTTGGATCTCTGCGATTGCAAGTGCATTTGTAGATAATATCCCATTTGCAGCAACGATGCTTCCAATCATCAAGAGCCTGGCAGGTGCAAACCAGCCATTGCTTGATTGCCTTGCATGGACATTGTCCATCGGAACTGATATCGGTGGCAGTGCAACGCCAATCGGAGCTTCTGCAAATGTTGTTGGTACATCTGTGGCAGCAAAGAACGGATATCCGATCGGATGGGGCAGATATTGTAAGACAGCCGCTCCGGCGATGATTATCGTTGTGACGATTTCTATGCTTATGATCTTCCTGCGTTACTGTGGCGGTGTAACGATGTAAGAGTGCGTGCCACAATATCCGGATAACAGAATATAGAAACGAACGAAACAAAACTCCGTGCATCGTCTCCGGTGCGCGGAGTAAATTATATCAGGAGACGCGCGGATGCGTGTGTGAATTATCGCGCGGATGCAGGGAAATATAGGAGGTGGCATATGTATTTAGTATTTGATGTGGGTGGTACATTTATCAAGTATGCGCTCATGGATCAGAAGGGCAAGATTTATGAGAAGTATAAAGTCCCGACGCCGTTCCAGGATGGAAAAGTGGACGATAATGGCGATGAGATTACACCGTATACGGTGAAAACAGAAGATGGAATTGCCGCATTTCTCGAGCAGATTGATATTATATACGGAAAGTATAGCAAGGAATATCAGATTACGGGAATTGCGATGAGCCTTCCCGGGCAGGTGAATGTGAATCAGGGTATTGTTTATGGTGGTGGCAGTCTGCCTTACCTTGACCGGGTGCCACTTGGCAATCTGATCAGCAGACGATGCGGAAATGTTCCGGTTGCACTTGAAAATGATGCAAAGTGCGCCGCACTTGCAGAGGTCTGGATTGGAAACGCCAAGGATTGCAAAGATGCCTGCGTGCTTGTGTTTGGTACCGGAATTGGTGGCGGTATTATTATTGACCGGAAGGTGCGCCATGGTGTCGGCATGATTGCAGGAGAGATGTCCTTTTTGTATGACGGACTTCCGATTGAGGATGTGGACAAGATCCGTCCGCTCGAAGAAATCAATTCAAAGCAAGGGGGAGAACTACCGGATCCTTGTATATGGACGCAGCAGGCATCTGTGCAGGCGCTTCGCCGGAAGGTTGCTAAGGCAAAAGGTCTCAAGTGGCAGGAAGTAAACGGTGAGGATATCTATGAGATGGCAGAGACCGATCCGGAGATTCAGGATATTCTGGAACGGATGTATTACAACATTGCATGGCATTGCTGCAATCTCTATATCACACTGGCACCGGAGATTATCCTGATTGGTGGTGGCATCAGTGCACAGCCGAAGTTTATGGAGGGAATCATCAAATACACATCGAAGCTGCGGCGTCTGTCTTATATTTATGAGCGGATGAAGATTGACTTATGCAAATTCGGTAATGATTCGAACCTGATCGGTGCATTGTTTAATTTCTTGCAGAAATATGACCTTGCCAAGTAAAGAAAATGATGAATGAAAATGTGGGCGTTCCCCGCGGTAGATGCAGTCGGGAGCCCGCAAGGAGGACATACATGGAATTATGGGATATCTACGACCGGGACAAACAGCGTACCGGACGAACAATGAAACGAAATGACTGGCATATGCAGCCTGGAGATTTTCATCTGACCGTGCTTGGCGTGATCCGTCATACAAATGGTAAATATCTGATCACGAAGCGTGTCATGACAAAGGCATGGGCACCGGGAAGCTGGGAAGTATCTGGTGGTGCGGCGCAGGCAGGCGAGGATTCGTTGGATGCAGTGAAACGTGAGATTAAAGAGGAAACAGGACTTGACGTCTCTTCCTTTGAAGGTGGCTTTGTATTTTCGTATACGCGCGAAAACCCGGACGAGGGCGACAACTATTTTGTGGATATCTATTGCTTTACAGGAGATTTTTCAGAGGCAGACCTGCATCTGCAGGAGGCAGAGACAGATGGATATATGTTAGCCACTGCAGAAGAGATCGAAGCACTTGGTGCACAGGGAAAATTCCTGCATTATGACAGTATCAAACAGGTATTTTCATAAAATTTACAAAATAATTCAAAAAATCATATTTTGATGCTAAAATGATGCAACAATGATGTAAAATAGCAGAGAGAGGTCAGAGATGGCTCCTCTCTGTTTTTTGTGCAACAGGACGTCATACGGAATGGTTTGCATTAAGCCATCATTTATAAATAACAAGGAGACAGTTTTATGAATCGTATTTTAGTTGTGGAAGATGATACATCCATCTCCAATGTTATAGAGATCAGTTTACGGAACGCGGGTTATCTGTGTGATTGTGTCTACGATGGCACTTCGGTTTCCGGACAACTGGAGCAGGAGGTATATGATCTGGCACTCGTCGATATTATGCTGCCGGGACCGGATGGATTTTCCCTGATGGAGTATTTCAACTATTATCATGTCCCGGTGATTTTTCTCACAGCGATGGGAGATGTGCAGGATAAGGTTAGGGGATTAAAGCTTGGCGCGGAAGATTATATGGTAAAGCCATTTGAAATCATCGAACTGCTTGCCAGAGTGGAACGTGTGCTGCGTCGGTATAATAAAGTATCACAGACACTTACCGCATATGATATTGAGGTGGATACGCAGTCATTTCAGGTAAAAAAAGCCGGGGTGGAGATTCACCTGACGAAGAAAGAGTATGAGATTTTAGTGATGTTTATGCGAAACCCGAATGTCGCATTGTTCCGTGAGCGGATCTTCGAGAGTGTATGGCATGAACCATATTATGGGGACAGCCGTACGGTTGATCTGCATGTACAGCGTCTGCGTAAGAAGCTTGGCTTGGAAGATAAAATTGTACCGGTATATAAGGTGGGATACCGGTTGGAGGTATAAGCTTGAAATTATTCTGGAAACTATTTTTATCCGTTTGTACCTGTATGATGCTGGCATTTTCGGCGTGTGGAACATTTCTGATCCATTCCGGATTCAAAAGTGCAAGAGAAAAGGATATCCAGAACGGATATAATAATGCAAGCGTTGTCTGTATCAATCTTGTACAGAATGTAAAACGGACGATCAATCTTGTATATCGGGATACCGGATATGAAAAACAAAAAAATGTTGTCGTACGTCAGGCAGCGCAATCGGTTTCTGTCCGGAATGCCGGAGAGGAAGTACAGTTTGCACTTTGGACAGACGAAAAGACAAGAATTTACAGTACGAATGGACTCAAGGGGGCAGACGTGTCAATCTGCCGGGACGATCTAGAAGCAGGGCAGGAAGGCTATAAGATTGTAAAACGAAATGGCAGATATATGCTCTATACCGGAACAAGCTTTCAGGTACTTGATCGTGTCTACTATGTTGAGACATTTTCGGATATCACACGTGACTATGAAAACCGTGACGCGCAGCTTCGGATGTTCCGCATGATCATGATTATTGTCATGATTGTCTGTCTGATGCTGATGGCAATCTTAAATAATATGATTGTGGTGCCAATCCGACGGTTGTCGAAGGCAACGAAGCTGGTAGCTGGCGGACGTGCGGGAATCCGAATCAGAAAAAGAAGCAAAGATGAGATCGGTGTGTTGGCAGAGGATTTCAACCGGATGTCCACGAGTCTGAACAGGACAATGAAGGAACTGGAAGAAAAAACAAAAAGCCAGGAGATGTTCACAAATAACTTTGCCCACGAGTTAAAAACACCGCTTACCTCAATGATCGGATATGCAGATCTGATCCGCTCCAATCAGCTTTCGGAGGAGAAGCTGATCACTTATGCCAACCAGATTGTTGTGGAGGGCAGGCGCTTAGAAAAAATGTCCATGAAACTGATGGATCTGATCGTGCTTAAAAAACAGGATTTCCTGTTTTATGATATGGATATAACGATTTTTGCGGAAGCAGTGTATGAGACATTGCTTCCGGTCGCCGGTAAATATGGGGTTGAACTGACAGTCAATGTACAGCCTGCGATAGTGAAGCTTGAGCCGGATCTGATGAAGACGGTATTGATCAATCTGTTTGACAATGCCAGAAAATCGATGGATGGAAAAGGGAAAATTTCTCTGTTCGGTGTGTGGGTATCAGACGAATATCGTATCGGAATCAAGGATAACGGATGCGGTATCGATGAGGAGAATCTGAGCCGGCTGACCGAAGCATTTTATATGGTAGACAAATCACGCTCCCGGGCAAACGGTGGTGCGGGACTGGGACTTGCTATCTGTAACGAGATTGTGAAGCTGCATCAGGCAAAGCTGCAGATCATGAGTAAAAAGGGGATTGGAACGCAGGTGAGTGTCTGTTTTCCGAAGGAGGTATGCAGACAGGTTAATTCGGAAAAGATGGAAATGGAGGAAGAAGTATGAGGGGACATGCGGAAACAAAGAAAAACGAACAAAAAACAGAGAAAAACAATGAAATGCATAAAAATATCCTGCGCAATTGCCTGTGCGTGCTGGCGGGAGCTGCTGTTTTGACAATCGGAATTATGGCACCGAAGACGATATTTGCCATGATGGATAAAAGTGAGGTTGATCACATATACGTGCAGCAGGCAGATACATCCTATCTGGATACTGCCGCGCAGATGACGATGGAAGAAAAACTTGATTTGATGGACGGGAGATCAAAAGGGATGCATGTGTCAACTTCTTATCCGGTGGAAAATGCAGACGTATATGATGATTATGATATGCAAGTGCAGGTAGCACCGCAGATTGAAAGGATGCAGGCAGCACATTTACTTCCTGAATTAGATTTTGATATTCTTGATATATATGCGGATACGCAGTATGAAACTCTGGTTAATCTGGACAATATGAATCAATACGTGATGCTTGAATATATGGTGTGTCAGGTTTCTGATGATTATATGTATTTATGTGTAGATGTGGAAACCGGAAAGATTTTGGGGTATACTGTATATGCCTATATGACAGATGCTGAATGGCAGGCGTTTTTAAAAGCGGATGTGGTGAAATATATGGCGGAGGAGCTGGGCATTTCCGAAGAGGTTATTATTAAGAAGTATAACTATGGCGTCTATAATGAAATGTATGGAGAAGGCTATAATATGAATGCAGATGGCAAACTGACTGCGAATGATATGGCAGGTGTGAAGGAGCAGGAAAAAGACGGAAAGCAGTTTGTAGAGATTGGCATGTGGGTCGATCAGGATATATCATCGATTGGAACCATCTATGATGGAGTTGCGATACAATGAGCAATATGATGGATGCACCTGCACAGACAGACATAATGTGAAGGCACATGTGGAGCCGTCAGGTGACATACAAAAATATGCAACTAAGATGGAAAAATGATACATATATGAGACAGATATGATGCACAGTCCATGTAAACTACGGGAAGTTTATAAAAGGAGTGTGCATGAAAATGGAATACGAAAGATACAGTGAAAGATACAGACGGAATGAAACGAACGGGAATGTGGGTATAATTTCCGAGGATTCAGAAGTCATCAGGAGGCGGACGATGTTGCAGGAACAGCAACGCGAAGAACTGCGTAGAAAGAAATTAAAGAAACGAAAGGAAGAGCTGCGCCGGCGCAGAAGGAGAAAACAACGGGCAAAGGAATTGTTCTGCTTGTGTATCTGTGTTGCCATGCTGGTATTGATCGTGGCATTGGTGCGGAGAGGGATTTCCTCTAAAAAACAGGATGTATCCGAAGTGGTGGCTGCCAGTGAATCGGCGTCCACAGAGCAGCAGGCAGATGCCGCGGAACCAAAGGTGTCGGCAACCGGAGAGATTGCGCAGGTACAGAGTCAGGCATTGCCGAATTATTATGAGAAGAAATATATGGTGGGTTCACCGGCACACTATTCGATGGAGGAGATTCAGACAAGATTGAAGAATCTGGCAGACCGATACCCGGAGTTTCAGACAATCTACGATCACATGGATCAATACCCGGAGGCACTTTTAAATAATTTATGCTGCAATCCGAATATGCTGGATTTTGCGCTTGGCTATCAGGAAAACTATGATACAACTTCAGGTACGTTGGAGGCATCTGAACTAGATGGAATCCCTCTGTTTATCCAATGGGATAAGCGCTGGGGCTATGATGCCTATGGAAATGATGTTATCGGATTGTCAGGTTGTGGACCAACCTGTCTTTCAATGATCGTCATTGGACTGACGAAAAATCAGGAGGCAACACCGGACAAGCTGGCGGACTATGCAACGGAACATGGATACTATGAGCAGAATTCCGGAACGAAGTGGTCATTTATGGACGAGGTGGCTGCAGTGTATGGTGTACAGGGATATTATATCTATCTGAGTAAAGATAACATGCAGGAAGAACTCTCACAGGGACATCCGCTTGTATGTGCGATGCGATCCGGAGACTTTACTTCGCAGGGACACTTTATTGTGATCGCAGGAATGGAAGGAGACAAGTTCCTTGTTCATGATCCGAATAGTATAGAACGGAGCCAGCAGTTGTGGGATTATGATACATTACAATATCAGATCTCTGCGATCTGGGCATTTAAGGTTGCACAGTGACCGAAAAAAGGAAACCAAGCCCCCAATTCGACAAAATTAAAAAAAATGAAAAAGGGGGTTGACTTTCCAAAATTAGAGTGCTATTATAAGCAAGCTGTCACTGAGACGACAGCAAAACTTCAAATTCGACATCACCGTCGAAATCAAAAACTTTGAAAAAAATAAAAAAAGTTCTTGACAAAGACGAAACAAAGTGATATCTTATAGAAGTTGTCGCTAAGAACGACAAAACAACGAACCTTTGACAAATTAATAACATGTTAACCCTGAAAATTTCTTTAAGATATTTTCAAGGATTTGATACAAATCCTATTCATTCATTAGAATGGAAACACAATGAACAGTAATTAGGATC